>RCUK01000031.1_pt1 | contig 248467 bp, 208 predicted proteins | sample 2166381 | NCBI WGS metagenome assembly RCUK01 (sample SAMN09932809, study PRJNA488358) | compost metagenome | isolation source: compost soil in an enriched community | place: Germany: Experimental Botanical Garden | reverse complement strand
ATATAGCCCACGGTTTAAACCGTGGGCTATATTAGGCGATATTGTTCAATGGTTTTAACCATTTTTTTTATTTGCTTTATTTAATTCTTTCTCTAGCTTTTTTGCCTCTCTTTTTTTCAATACCGTCACCGTCATTTTTACATCTTCTTTCGGGCGGTTTGCTGTGCCAGTTTCTACGTTAGCAATACTGTCAATCATTTCAAGACCTTTTACAACCTCTCCATAAGCGGTGTAACTTCTATCTAAATGCGGCGTGCCACCAATAGTTTTATAAACCTCACGTTGGTATTCAGGGATTTTGTGCTGTAACCTATTCTTTTCCACTTTATCCAATTGCTCGTCGGTAAAAACCTTGCCTTGCACCAAATAAAACTGACTGCCACTAGATGCTTTTTCGGGATTGTTGTCTCTCGCTGCCGCCAAAACTCCTTTCTTATGGAAAATACTATCCATAAACTCGGCAGGAACGGTGTAGGTAGGGCCACCTTCGCCCAACATTGCATCTGGAGTTGCATTTTTAGAATCAGGGTCGCCACCTTGAATCATGAAATCTTTAATCACCCTGTGGAAAATAGTGCCGTTATAATAGCCTTCTTTGGCCAGTTTTAAGATATTGTCACGATGTAAAGGGGTTTCGTTGTAAAGTCTAACAATACATTCGCCTTTGGAAGTACTTATCTTGATGTATTGATATTTCGGCTTTGCCGCGTACACAAAACTGCAACAGAATAAGGCACAAATCAATAGGAGTTTTTTCATGATGAATTGAATTTGCGCTAAGTTATTTAAAAATTATAAAGTGTCATAAATTAGCCACAGATGCACAGATTTAATCTAATTAATAAGACTGAGAAATAAAAATCCATTTGTGAATCTGTGGCAGAGAATGTCTGCCTAAAGTTGAATTATCACCTACGGTTTTAAGTGGAAAGAATAATTAGCTACTTTAGTAATCAATGAAGTTGTACATCAAAAATATGGTATGCGACCGCTGTAAAATGGCGGTAGAAACAGTACTCGATAAACTAGATTTAAATCCTACGAATGTGGTTTTGGGAGAGGTTGATTTAAAAGAGGAAAGCCTGACCGATGCAAAATACCAAGAGATGAAAACGGCTTTAGAAAACTTGGGCTTCGAGTTGTTGGAAGACAAAAAGAAAGCTGCTGTTGCTCAAATCAAGGCTGCAATTGTAGAGCTAGCCCATTATACTAAAGAACCTCTAAAAGTTAATTTGTCCGAGTATTTGAGTGGCAAGCTATCTGCTGATTATACTTTTTTAAGTAGTGTTTTTTCTGCTGAAGAAAGTAACACCATTGAACATTACTACATCCAACAAAAAATAGAAAAAGCTAAAGAACTGTTGAGCTATGGAGAACTGACTTTGAGTGAAATCGCATTTCAATTGAACTATAGTAGCGTAGCACATTTGTCGGCGCAGTTTAAAAAAGAAACGGGGTTGACGCCGTCACAATTTAAGCAAGATTTTAAGCGGAATACGCTGGATAGGGTATAGATTTCCCGCAGATGTTCGCTGATATTTCGGCAGATTGAAGGAGATTCCTTTTTAAAACTTCACCGCCAATCGCCTTAAATCTGCGGCTAAAATCTGTGTTAATCTGCGGGAAATGACACGCACATCAAAACTCCTTTCTTATCATACATCAACTTTTTCCCGATTGTGCTGTTGTAGCTTTGTGTTCAATTAATTAATGACAAAAAGCATGAAAAGATTATTCTTATTTTTATTAGCAACGAGCCTAAGTGTAGCAACGTTTGCTCAAACAAAGTGGACGGTAGATCCGATGCACTCTTTCGTAAATTTCTCGGTTAAACATTCTGGAATCTCTTTCGTAGATGGAAATTTTAAGAAGTTTGAAGGAGGATTTATTTCTTCTAAAGCAGACCTTTCAGATGCGAAAATTAGCTTTACTGCAGATGCGGCAAGTATCAATACTGGCGTTGAGCAACGTGATGGTCACTTAAAATCTGATGATTTCTTTAATGCAGAGAAGTTCCCAAAATTAGCTTTCGAAAGCACTTCTTTCAAAAAAGTTAAAGGTAACAACTATGCATTAACTGGAAAACTAACTATCCGTGATGTAACTAAAACGGTAACTTTTGCAGTAGTTTACGGTGGTACGGCAAAAGACCAACAAGGCAATACCAAAGCTGGATTTTTAGCTACAACTAAAATCAACCGCTTGGATTACAACGTAAAATATGACCCAACTGGCGCAGGTATTGCTAAAGACGTAAACATTACGTTGAATTTGCAGTTTGCGCAAGCGAAGTAGGTTTTTTCGCCACAGATACACAGATAGGCATTATAAGATGAACATTATTCATAGATAAATCTGTGCATCTGTGGCTAATAAAATAAAACAATGAACACACTCAATCAATTCAAAAGCTTTACCGCTCATCTACCACAAAGTGATATCATGCCTGCATTGTTTATGGGGCACGGCTCACCAATGAATGGCATCGAGATAAACGAATTCAGTACTGGCTGGGCAAATATGGCTAAGTCCATGCCTCTGCCGACAGCAGTTTTGGTAGTTTCTGCACACTGGTTTACCCGTGGAACCAAAATTACGGCAATGGATTTCCCACCGACTATCCATGATTTTGGCGGTTTCCCACAAGCTTTATTTGATGTGCAATATCCTGCTGCCGGAAATCCGGAATTGGCTAAAGAAACAGCGAACTTGATTACGTCTACTTCAGTAGAATTAGACCACGATTGGGGTTTGGACCACGGCGCTTGGACGGTGATAAGGCACATGTACCCGAATGCCGATATTCCAGTTCTGCAGCTAAGTATCGATTACTCGAAAGGCGCTCAATATCATTACGATTTGGCAAAGGAATTATCCGCTCTGCGTAAAAGAGGAGTATTGATTTTGGGCAGTGGAAATATGGTGCATAACCTACGTATGGTGAGTTGGGAAATGATTAACGGTGGTGGTTACGATTGGGCTATTGAAGCTAACGACAAGTTTAAAACGGCAATTTTGAACAAAAACCATCAATCACTTATCAATTTTGAGCAAATGGGTAGTGAAATACGTCTATCTATTCCAACGCCAGAACATTACTTGCCGCTAATGTACACTTTAGGCCTGCAAGGTGATAAAGAAGAAGCTTTGTTATTTAACGATAAAGCCGTTGGTGGTTCGTTAACCATGACTTCGGTAAAAGTGGGTTAGGCGGATTTCTTATTTGTTCAACGTCATCCTGAATTTATTTCAGGATCTTGATACGAGAAAAAGTTAATGCATATTCCTTTTACGATTCCCGTTTTCAGACCCTGCTCGGATACTTCGAAGGGAATTAAATTCTAAAGAAAAACCCAAAGGGCAGAGAGTGTTAAACTCTATTTCACCCTATGATAAGGAAACTCCATTTTCCTCTTCTTGCCACCAATTTCTCCCTCAATCCAAGCCAAAAGTTTATCTTTTCCCTTGTTTTGATATACGATTTGCTGAGGGAAATCATGTTGTTTGTTTTCGAACGTAAAGGTGTTGTTCGCCGAAGTGGCCAATTTAAAATCCGTTCTTCCTTCGTTATCTTTTTCGTAGCCAGTAACGCAATAATGCCAATCTCCTTTTATCTTTTTAAGCACAACAGACTCCGTTAATACACTATCACCTTTGGTATTAAATCGATGAGAAGTTCCTGTTAAGCTATCGCGATGTTTTTGCCAACGTTCTACAATTTTCCCCGTCTTGGTTTTCATCTCCCATTTTCCAAGCAAGAAATCAAAAGTTTTGAGATTTGGATTTTGAGCTGAGGCGTAAAGCGATGCTATGATTAAAATTGCGATTGAAAGTGATTTTTTCATTGGATTTCAAGTTGTACGCCACAGATAAGGTTTTGGTAATTATTATCTGTGCATCTGTGGCTAAAATAATTACATCATTCTTTTAAGCATCTTCAATACCCATTGTTTAGCTTGGTAGGGAGGGTAAACTAAACTGTTGAAATCTATACTTCTTTGAGTAACTACAGTACGTTCATGAGAAAAGTTCTTGAAACCAAAAAAACCGTGGCTACTACCCATTCCACTATGATTTGCACCGCCGAAAGGTAATTTGGGGTTGGCAATGTGTACCAAGACATCGTTAATACAGGTGCCACCAGCGCTGGTTGATTTGATGATTTTTTTAACGTTTTTATCTCTTTTGCTAAAGATGTAAAGCGCTAGAGGTTTTGATTTTCCGTTAATAAAATTGATGGCTTCATCTAAATCAGCATAAGGAATAATTGGTAAAATAGGGCCAAAAATTTCTTCCTCCATTAGCTTCGTCTCTTTAGAAACTTGCGTTAAAACAGCTGGGTAAATTGTTTGGGTTTTTTCATCCGTTTTGCCGCCCCAATTAATCCTAGCGCCTTTATCTACGGCTTCAGTAATTACGTTGCTCAGTCTTTCAAAATGTTTTTTACTAATGATTTTACCGTAAACTTCGGGATTGATTTCTTCCGGCGCTCTAAAATACATTTCGGTAGCAAATTGCTTGTACAAACCTACAAATTCATCTAAGCGTTCTTGGTGAATCAGCACATAATCTGGAGCGATACAGGTTTGCCCAGCATTAACCAGTTTGCCCCAAGCAATTTTTTGCGCCGCTTTTGCTAAATCTACGTCCTTGTCAATAAGCGTTGGCGATTTGCCTCCTAATTCTAGTGTTACCGAAGTGAGATTTTTTGCTGCCGCTGTCATTACTACTTTACCAATTTTGGTACTGCCAGTAAAAAATATATGATCGAAAGGCAGTTCTAAAAGTTGCTGGGCAACCTCGGCATCTCCTTCCAAGCTGGCAATATGCTCTTCCTCAAATGTATCTAAAATGATTTTCGTAATGACTTTGCTCGTTGCAGGGCTTAATTCTGATGGCTTAACCATTACACAATTTCCAGCGGCAATAGCCGAAATTAAAGGCGACATCACTAACTGGAAAGGATAATTCCACGGAGCGATGATTAAGCAAACACCTTTTGGTTCATAATGAATTCGGTTTTTAGCGAATGGATTACTTAAAGTTTTACCAATGCGCTGCGGGGACATCCAGCTTCTAAGGTTACTGATGGCAAAGTCAATCTCCCCGTAAATGAAAAATAGCTCGGTTACGGACGCTTCGAATTGGCTCTTTCTTAAGTCTTTGTGCAAAGCATAATAGATGGCGTCTTCATTTTCTTGGATAGCAATTTTCAGCTTCTTTAACAGGTCTATACGTTGCAATGCATTGCTTTGCCTTAACACATATTGATGTGCCTGTTGATTTTTGAATACGCAGCCAATTCTGTTCATAAGCCCTTACAAATAGGAAGAATTTTTGTTAAATATAATTAAACACCAACGGAAAACCCAGTTAATTGAGATTTAGCACTAATTAGAGTAAGTAGTTAAAAATATATAACTTTATCCGTCTTGGGTACGCTCCACTCATCGTATCAAAAGCCATTTATTAAATTTTGATTATTCTCAAGATGCGTCCCACAAAAGAAGAAGTAGTTCCTTTATTAAAAGTCTTTAATTCGTTTCATCCAGTTGGTAAGGGAGTAGAGCAATACCTATTAAAAAACCTTTTTTGTTGTAGCGTTTCTAAGGGAGAGTTTTTAATAAAAAGCGGACAAATATGCGATAGTATCTATTTTGTAAAACAAGGAGTTCTGAGAGGGTTTATTAAGGAAGAAGATAAAGAGGTTACCACTTGGATTACCATAGAAAACGAAATTGTTGCGGCCATCAGTAGTTTCATTCTACAAATGCCGACAATGGAAAATATGCAAGCGATTGAAAATTGTGAGCTAATTGGAATAAAGTTCGCAGATTTAGATAGGATGTATTTACAATATCCTTCGTTTAACATTATTGGGCGTAAGATTACAGAATTATATTATGTCTATGCTGAAAATAGAGCTTACATCACCCGATTACACGATGCAGAAAAAAAGCATGAACTATTTCTAAAGTTTTATCCTCATTTTGCCTACCGTGTACCCCTCAAATATATTGCTTCTTTTTTAGGCATGACCATAGAGACGCTTAGCCGAATAAGAGCTAAAAATGCCCGTCGTAAAAATACATAATCGACAATACTAAGAGTTTTTCCAATCTAAGAAATTGATTTAAATCAAAAAAAACCTCGAGATGCCATTTTCTTCGAATGGTGTAATGTGCCTTTGTTTCCTATCTGGAGTTGAAATAGCGCTGTACTTAGTGTTTTACAGATAAATACCCCTTTTTCTACGAGATACTAATCAATTACTTTCGTCCCGTCTTATCAAAAGATAGAAGCAAATTTTATTGTGCTTATAGCTGTTACGATCGATTATAATCAGTTCTACGCACTTTTCGGAAAGAATAAAGAAGCCGATAGACTTTGAGAAAACAGTAATAATTAACCATCAAAACATACATTTAAATTAAACAGATGAAGAAAACTCTACTCTTATTTTTTCTACTTTTTGCCTTTGTAAGTTATGCACAAAACAAGGTTTTTGTGCATTCTAATGCTTCCGGAGCAAACAATGGTACAAGTTGGACTAATGCCTTTATCAATTTGCAAACCGCCATTAACAGCGTAGGGTTTGGAGACAGCATATTTGTGGCCAAGGGGATTTATAAACCAGTAAATTTGCCGTTTGAGTTAAAGAATGGCGTTAAAATATATGGTGGGTTTTTAGGTACAGAAGACTTTCTAAGACAAAGGAATCTGAACGCAAATCTTGCAGCTGGAGATACTAGCATTTTGGTAAGTAATGCAAATGTGGATTATATTATGGAAAATCCCCCTTATCTTGGGATTACTACAGCTACAGTTTTCGACGGTTTTACACTCTCAAATGAAATTCGTACGTCAACTGGTTCTTTAAATGGAAAAGGTGCTATGTTTAACTACCGTGCATCTCCAACAATTAGCAATTGTATCATCAAAAATAACAAAAGTTTTAATGGAGCATTGGTTACTCAAGACGATGCCAGCCCAGTAATTAAGCACTGCACTTTTATCAATAACACTGGCCAGTTCGGAAGTGCGTTGACTAACTATGATGGAACTAAACCTATTATAGACAGTTGCAATTTTATTTCGAATGTAGCAACTGCGATTGGTGGTGCAATTTATAATGCTTCATCATCTGCAATAATTAGAAATTCCTCTTTTGTTAACAATATGACTACTAGCGACGCATCGGTTGGACATGGCGGAGCTATAGCAAATTCGTTCAGTACGCCCATTATTGACAATTGCGTATTTATTGGTAATAAAGCAGGTAGTCTTGGCGGTGGTGGGGCGATACATAATGCTGCAGTACCGCTAGTGTTAATTACTAATTGCACGTTCAACAATAACAGTACTGAGCGAGGTAGCGGCGGCGCCGTCCTCAGTACTAAGGGCTACACGAACATCGAGTTTAAGGTAGTAATTGATAAATGTAGCTTCTCGGAAAATGTTGCCAAAGGTGTTTTTAACGGCAGTTATTTAGATGGAGGTTATGGAGGAGCGGTATGTAACATGGAAGTTATAGACACCATTAGAAACAGTACCTTTTTAAATAACAAAGCAACCTATGGCGGTGGCGCGGTTAGCGATTATTATGGCCCAGAGCGGTCAACATTTATCAATACAATTTTCTATAATAATGAAACCTTTGATGCGGTAAATAATTTTGCTACTGGTGGTGGCTACCAAAATAATGTGGGTGGCATTGCAAACATTATAAATTGCGTATTTGCTAATAATAAAGCAAGTAGCAATAACGATGGCGGTGGTGCGGTAATGAATTATGGTGGAGTCATCAATTGTGTAAATACTACTTTTAGCAATAATACAAGTGCTTCTGCTTTTGTAGGCTCCAATACTATTAGTATTCCTTATGGAGGAACGGTTAATTTAAGTAATAGCATTGTATATGGAAATGAAGCTAAACATATCTATATAAATGAAGATCCAAGTTATTATGGCGCATCCGTAATTAACTATACAAATAGTTTGGTTAAAGGGGTTTCAGCAACAACTTCTAACCTTAATACCAACCCATTTTTTGTAGATGCGGCCAATCCCTCTGGTGCAGATGGCATTTGGGGAACTGCCGACGATGGACTAATTTTGAATGCTTCTAGTCCTTGTATTAACGCAGGAAAGATTGATACCGCTGGTTTAAATTTGCCAATTTTAGATATAGCCGGTAACTCACGAATTTATAGTTCCGGAATAGTAGATATGGGTGCTTACGAGCATTCAGCTCCTCCCGTTGTACTGGGCGTCTCATTAGCCGACTTTACAGCAAAAGCTCAACTTAATTGGATAAAGCTAGATTGGCAAACCATGGCTGAAGTGAATAACAGCATATTTATCGTTTATCGAAGTGGCAACGACGGTCATTTTTCAAAAATAGCGACAGTAAATGGCGCAGGGCAATCAACGGCATTAAAAAGTTATGTGTATTATGATAAAAACCCATTGAATGGAGATAACTATTATAAATTAGTACAAATAGATTTTGATGGGAGGGAAACAGACTTGGGAACTAAGCCGGTAAAGTTCGGTATCAAGGAGTTCGCCTTTTCAGCTTATCCAAATCCAACAGATGATGTGTTAAATATTTCTATTGATGGCGGAAAATACACTGCCCTAACTATTTTCGATTTAAATGGAAAAGTAATGCATACAACAAAAATAAATGCTAACGAAGGAGACGTAAAAGTCTATTTAAAGCACTATCCAAGCGGAATTTATTTTTTGAAATTAATAGGTAATGGCGATGTGGTTACCCAAAAAATAATGAAAAAATAGGGGTTAAATTTAATTCCTCTTAGTCTTTAAGAACTTAGCGCTTTTGTTAGCCTAAGTTCTTTTTTATTGTTAAATATAGTTAAACGCCAATAAAACTTCTTATAATTACAAGCAAATTAGCATTTTGTAATCACACAATGTTTCGTTTAACATCATGATAAGGTATCTGTTTTTATTTTCTGTTTTCTTTTTTTCAATTCAACTAAAAGCACAAACTGTAAAGCCAGATGTTTTGGTGGTTGGCAATGGTAATGCAGCGGTCGCGGCAGCCATTCAAGCGGCACAATCCAATGTGAAGACCGTTCTATTGTTGCAATCGGGTGGTTTTGATATTGAACCTATTGGGAAAGATTTACATTCTGGTGTACAGGCTGCCTTCATCAAAAAACTGAAAGCCTTTCAAAAACAGCCCGACAGTATTCCAGATGTTAAATTTGATAAACAAGCTGCGAATGAAGTCTTGACAAAATGGACGGATAGCATTAAAAATCTCACGGTGATTAAGAACGTGGTTTGGGCAAAGGCAGACAGATCTGGCAAAGGTTGGGTTTTTAAACTATCGGATGGAAAGACAATTAGGCCAGAAGTATTTGTTAACGTCGCAGATCAGAAACTGAATGTAGCGCTAAAAATTGATGCCAGCGCTGCTACTACTTGGAATAAATTCGATTATCAAAACTCAATCTATAAAACAACTGTCGCTACCGGAAAAAACATTGATGGAAGTACCAATTCTATTTATTCTTTGTATCAATTGTTGATGCCTACGCAAGAAAATTTGGTTTACGTTAATGATGCATCGAGTATGTTGTTGGGGCAGTCGGCAGGTGCTATTGCCGCTTATGCAGGCTTTTTCAACCTTAAAACTTCAGAGTCAAATCTCAAAAAAATACAAGGCGAATTAATTGCCTTCAATACTAACTTAATGCCTTTTGCAGATGTTGGTGTTAAAGATGCCAATTGGAAAGCCATCCAAATGGTGGGGTTAACAGGAGTTTTAAAAGCGGAAGAGGTGAACGGTAAGTTGCTGTTTAATGCCGAGAAATTAGTAAGCACAGCTGAGGTCCGTCAGCCAATTAAAGACCATTACTACAAAGCACAGATTTGGTTTGATGATCATAGAAGCGAAATCATTACTATTGGAGCAGCGATAGATATGATTTGCTATGTAGGTAATAAAGCCCCAGAAACCACTAAAAAAGAAGTAGAGAAAAAATGGAAAACGACCTATGCTTTTACCTCTGAGCTTAATCTCGAACGACAAATTTCTAAACGTGAATTTGCAGCACTTTTGCAAGATTACATGCCTCCTTTTAACGTAACTATCGATAAAACTGGTAAGATTTTGAGGTAGGTTTAAATTTTACCACCTTAGACACCTTAGCTCATTTAAGCCTTACGTTTTCTTATGTGTCTAAGGTGGTAAAAATAAGTCTTCGTGGTTCAAACGTGTAACATTTGTTTTGCCTTGTTTAAGTCGAAGCGCTTTTTATATAACTTGCATTCATAACCTTAAACAACATGAAGAAGTTATCCTTTCTATTTTTCTTATTCGCATCTGCCGCTCATGCGCAACAGCTTGCACCATTATCTGTTCAAAAAATCATGAGAGATCCCAAGTGGATGGGAACCTCACCAGATGAATATCGCTGGTCGGCAGATAGTAAGACCGTTTTCTTTAACTGGAATCCTGAAAACAAAGACAAATCGCAACCTTATAAACTAAATGTAGCTAGTCAGAAAGTAGACAAAGCGGAAAAAGAGGAAGCGGAAAAAAGTGCTGCCATCAACTATGTTTACAATAAAGATAAATCGCTAGGTTTATTAGAAAAGGGCGGAGATATTTATTTAACCAATCTTAAATCGAAAAAGGAAACGAGATTAACCAACACATTAGAAAGAGAGAACAATGCTCGATTTTTGTATAACAATGAGATTGTTTTTCAACGAGCAGATAATGTATATCAGTTAAATGCCAACACAGGAGAGTTAACGCAGCTAACCAATTTTGTAAAAGGAAAGTCAGATGCGGCTTCTCCAGCCTCAAGACCTGCTGGTAGAGCTACGGCACAAGGAGCTTCACAGCAAGATCTTTGGTTAAAAAATGACCAAACGGCACTGTTCGATATCATTAAGAAAAGAAATGCAGAAGGTGGAAATAGAACAATGGGAAGAGGTAGAGGTTTTGGAATGGTTAACGATAATGTTAAGCCAAGAGTAATCAAACCAATTCATTTAGAGGATGATTTTATGGCTGGCTTAACGGTTAGTCCAGATGGGAAATATGTAAGTTACAGGTTAATTAAGCAAGCTGCAGGAAATAAAAACACCATCGTTCCTAATTACGTAACGGCATCGGGTTACACCGAAGACATCAACGGAAGAACCAAAGTTGGAGAATCCTTATCTATAAGTACTACTTATGTGTTCGATGTAGCAAAAGATTCAGTGTACGCTGTTAATGTTTCGCAAATAGCAGGTATTAAAGATTTGCCAGATTATGTGAAAGACTATCCTAAGCAATTAGAAGAGCGTACTAAAAAGAACGAAGACAGAAAGGTTAATCTTAATGTAGTTAATTGGAACGAAAATGGTTCGTTTGCAGTAATTAGCGGTAGAGCACAAGACAATAAAGATTTCTGGATTTTAAAGTTAGATCCTTCAACTGGCAAGCTAACACTAATTGACCGCCAAAGAGACGAAGCTTGGGTGGGTGGCCCAGGTGTGAACCGTGATGTAAAATGGATTGATAACCAAAGGTTTTATTTCCAAAGTGAAGCTACAGGTTATTCACATTTATACACCTATAACGTAAATACTGGCGAGAAAAAGCAATTAACTTCTGGTAAATGGGAAGTGCAACAAGTACAGCTTTCGAAAGATAAAAATACGTTTTATATCAGCGGTAATAAAGAGCATCAAGGCATTACCCATTTTTATAAACTGAGTGTAAACGGCGGAGATTTGGTGCAAATCACTTCTATGAAAGGTGGAAATGAAGTTACACTTTCTCCAGACGAGAAATGGTTAGCGATTAACTATTCTTTCATGGACAAACCTTGGGAGCTTTATATTCAAGCAAATAAACCGGGAGCCAAAGCCGTTAAAATAACCAAGTCAACTTCTGCCGAATTTGATAGTTACCAGTGGAGACAGCCGGATTTAGTGTCTTTTAAAAATCGTTACGGTGATGATGTTTATGCGAGAGTTTATCCTTCTAAAAATCCACATCCAAATAAGCCTGCGGTAGTTTTTGTACACGGTGCTGGTTATTTACAAAATGTGCATTACTGGTGGAGCCAATATTTCAGAGAATATATGTTCAATAATTTACTGGCGGATAACGGTTACACTGTCATTGACATCGACTATACTGCAAGTTCTGGCTATGGTCGTAATCACCGTACTGGAATTTATCGCCACATGGGCGGAAAAGATCTGACAGACCAAGTAGATGGCGTGAAGATGTTGGTGGAGAAATATGGCGTTAATCCTAAAAATGTAGGCCTATATGGCGGTTCTTATGGCGGTTTCATCACCCTAATGGGATTGTTTAACGAATCTGATACTTTTAGAGCTGGTGCGGCATTACGTTCGGTAACCGATTGGGCGCATTACAATCACGGCTACACCGCAAATATCTTGAACGAACCTTTTAATGACCCAAATGCTTACAAGAAAAGCTCACCAATTTACTTTGCAGACAAGCTTAAAGGCGATTTGGTGATGTTACATGGTATGGTAGATGTAAATGTGCATTTTCAAGATATCGTTCGTTTATCGCAACGCTTTATAGAATTAGGTAAAGATAATTGGGAACTGGCAGTATATCCGGTAGAAGATCATGGCTTTGTAGAACCAAGCAGCTGGACTGATGAATATAAGCGAATTTTTAAGCTGTTTGAAAATACCTTGAAGAAGTAAAGCATAAATGCTACCTTGAGATAATTAAGTAAACTTATAACCTAATTTGAGATGAAATTATTTAAACAGAAGCTATTCGTTCTTTTGATATTGCTTACAGGAGCATTTATTAGCAAAGCTGACGCCTTTTATATTGCCAACCACAGCACATTCTCTAATTCTGGAAAACCAAATAAAGACAGTGTAATCAAGATTTTGGCCATAGGCAATAGCTTCTCTGACGATGCAATTGAACATTATCTATATGGGCTAGCAAAGGCTGGCGGCTATAAAGTGATTATTGGAAACCTTTACATCGGCGGCGCCCCTTTAGACTTACATTTGAAAAATGCTCAAGGAAACTTGGATGCTTACGAATACAGAAAAACAGACTTAGATGGCAAAAAGGAACGTTTTACAAAAACTAGCTTAGCAAAAGCATTAGCTGATGAAAATTGGAATTTTATTAGCTTTCAACAAGCTAGTCCAAAATCAGGTTTGTTTGAAACTTACGTTGAGCCCCTTCCATTGCTGTTTAATTATGTTAAGGAAAAGGCAACCAATCCCAAGGTGAAATATGTGTGGCACCAAACGTGGGCTTATGCTCAAAATTCTACGCACAACGGTTTCGCTAGTTATAATAAAGATCAAATGAGGATGTATGAAGCAATTGCGGATGCCTCTAAGAAAGTAAAGAGTTTGGTTCCAATAGATATTGTGGTGCCAGCAGGAACTGCTATTCAAAATGCCCGTACAAAGTTAGGCGATGTTTTGTGCAGGGATGGCTACCATTTGGATGTGAATGTAGGTCGTTATACTGCTTCTTGTACTTGGTACGAAACCATATTCAAGAAAAATGTGATTGGCAATACTTACAAGCCCGATAAAGTTAACGGCGCCGATGCGTTGACAGCCCAACAGGCTGCTCATAAGGCCGTAAAAAAACCATTTAAGGTTTCAAAAATTAAGTAGATATTCTTTATTTGTTTAAAATTAAAGCCGCATATTTTGCGGCTTTAATTTTTTTCTTGCGTTTTCTTGCGTTTGTGAATCGCTTTGGTTAATATTACATTGTTGGAATAGAGCTATTTATGGCGGCTGTTTATGAAATAATGCAAAGTATTGCGTTATTGGTTGCTCAGCTGCTGTATTCCAATAATTACTAACCTAACTCACAACCTAAAATTAATCGTATGAAAAAACTTTTACTCGCCTTAACAACAATTTTCTGTGGTCTTAACGTTGCAGCACAGCTGACTACAAATTGGAGCATCATAAATCCAACCGCATTTACGGCAATTAATGGAGCTGGACATCCCGATGCAACAGCAAATCAAACGTCTTACAATGGCTTAGCGCTAAACAATGTTGCAAGTATTGCTTTAAGTCAAGATAAAACAAAATTATATGTAGCAGATAGGGGGAGTTCTGTTCAAAAGATAAGTATAGTAAAATTAAATGCAGATAACTCTATAGATCAAGCCACTCCTATAACGACGCTGTCTAATGCAAACATTACTGCTGGAACAAATAAATTTAATAAAATTCAAGTTGCTGAAGATGGGGCTATTTATGCTACGTCTTTAAGAAATACGTCTGGTAACTTATATATTTACAGATGGGCTAATGAAAGTTCTGCTCCCGTACAAACTGAAATTGTTGTTAATGAAAGAATGGGTGACTCCTTTGCGGTATTCGGATCAGGAGCAAACACAAGAATTTTCGTTTCGGGAACTGGACATAAAGTTTTACATGTTTTAGCAGTTGATGCGTCGGGAATTATCACAAAGGAAAAAACAATAACCTTAAACGTGGATAATCATGCAAGAGGTAGCATATCTCCAGTTAACGCAACAACCTTATGGCTCGAAAGCCCAACTTCCCCTTTACCAGCTAGAAAAGTTTTGATAAATGGAGATAATACTGTAACGGAAATAGCTGTTGTATCTACCGCAGCGATACCAGATGTTTTTAGTAACGTAAAGTATTATGAAGAAGAATCAAAGAAGTTTTTAATTAGCTTTGGTGCAGTACAGGGATCAGGAAGTCCTAATGCTACACACCTTTATCCAACAAATAGAGGTTTAGATTTAAATGTTCTTGATATTACAAATAATGAAGCTAATCCGTCTTTAATATCTAGTGCAAGATTGTTTGAAATACCAACCACGCCTAATCCAAATGGTTTAGCTAGTGGAAATCTGAATGGTTATGCCGATGTGGCAATAAAAAAGAATACAAATAATACCCATACTTTTTTTCATGTTGTAATGGGCTATGGTTTGGCGGCTTATACTGTTAATACAACAGTTTTGCCTGTTTCCCTAACCTCATTCAACGCATCTCTTGTAAAAGGCCAAAGCACTTTAACTTGGGAAACGGCTTCCGAAACTAACAATAAAGGCTTCGAAGTTTTACGTTCTACAGATGGTAAAGATTTCACAAAGATTGATTTTGTGAACGCCAAGGGCCAAAACGGAAATTCTTCAACTGCATTAAACTATACTTATGTAGATCGCACAGCGAAATCAGGACTTAACTATTATCGATTGAAACAAATCGATTTAGATGGCAAATCAGAACTGTTTGATAGAAATGTAAGTGTAGATGTGAGCTTGAAAGGCGGCACCATTGTGGCTTTTCCTAATCCTACCACGAATTATGTTAGCTTAACTACAGGAGGAGAAGATTACAAAGGATTTAAATATGAGCTTTTTGATTCCAATGGGAAAAAAGTGCTGAGTGAGAAGGCAAAAGCAACTCAACAAGACGTCTCGTTGAGCAAATTACCAGCTGCTGTATATTTCCTAAAAGTCTCTAAAAATGATATTGAGCAACAAACCATTAAGTTGATCAAACAATAGGTTAGTTTAATTTAGTTTAGTGTTTGAGCCTCGAGGTAAAACTTGGGGCTTTTTTGTATAACTAAAATCTAATGTTTGTGAGGTATGTATAGTTTTTGTCTATGGGCTTATCAAGATTTCGTATTGTCTTAGCGTTCATTTTACACTATCTTTGTGCCAAGAAAATTAAAAAAACACAAAATAATTATGAGTTTCGTAGGTAAAAAATTCCCTAGTATTACAGTTGATGCCATTTCTGAAATGGGTGACGATTTAAAAATCAACGTTTTTGAAGAAGCAGTAAAAAATAACTCTAAAGTATTATTATTCTGGTATCCAAAAGATTTCACTTTCGTTTGCCCTACTGAATTACATGCTTTCCAAGCAGCTTTAGGTGATTTCAAAGAAAGAAACACAGTAGTAATCGGCGCATCTTGCGACACTAACGAAGTTCACTTTGCTTGGTTAAACACAGCTAAAGATAACGGTGGTATCGAAGGCGTAACTTATACTTTAATTGCGGATACGCACAGACACTTAGCAGGTACTTTAGGTATCTTAGATCAAGAAGTTGATTATAATGAAGAAGGCGAAGAAGTTTTCTCTGGTTCAAACGTATCTTACCGTGCTACTTACTTAATTGATGAGACTGGTAAAGTATTCCACGAAAGTGTAAACGATATGCCTCTAGGTAGAAACGTGAAAGAATATATCCGTTTAATTGATGCTTACGCTCACGTACAGAAACATGGCGAGGTTTGTCCTGCTAACTGGGAAGAAGGTAAATCAGCAATGAACGCAACTAGAACTGGCGTTGCTGAATACTTAAGCGCTAACTAAGCAAAAGCTTAAAATAGGCTGTTCCTTGCAGTCGGTTTGTCACATTGAGCTTGTCGAAATGTTTCTTAAAAGAGGATTCGACAAGCTCAGCCTGACAAACGAATTATACTCTATTCCCAATCATTAACTATGCGATTTCTAAACTAACACAAGACTGAAAAAGTAATGTGATTGCATAGCTATTAAATTTTATATCATGTTTTTAGAATTAACAGAAGATAGTTTAAGCCAATACCTTTCAGATAATCCGAAAGTAATGGTACAGTATGCAGCTTCGTGGTGTGGCAACTGCCGTATCATGAAACCAAAGTTTAAAAAATTAGCAGCAGAAAATGAAGACGTAGCTTTCTTGATCGTTGATGCAGAGAAGTTCCCAGAGTCGAGAAAATTTGCAAAAGTTGATAACCTACCAACCTTTGCTGCTTTCCAAAATGGTGCTTTAGTAGAGCAGGTTCAAACCAACAAAGCCGAAGTTTTAACCGATTTATTCGCTAAAATCAAGTAATTATGAAGGTTCCAGTAATTAGACAATTGTTTGAAAACTCAACACCAGAGCAATTAAACGCTACACTTGAAGTACTAGAAGCATTTTGCGAGTTTAGAGGTGTAAGTGAAGCAGAAGTTGACGTAGCCGGAGAAATGATTACCAACATCTGCGGGGCATTAGAAGTACATGAAAGTGTAAAAGGAGGTTTAGAGCCTCGTGAAGCTTTAAATGCTTTTTCTTCAAAAGTAATGGGTTCTATCGACAGGTAGTTATTCAATAATTATTAAAGCAGCCACCGACAAACCGTTGGGGCTGCTTAGTTTTAAAGATTCTTCCTGTACAAATCATAAATTACCTGCTTATCAAATTCAGTTAAGGTGTGTGAAATATCTGATTGGATATAATGGATTTTGAACGCTTCGATAGCATAGTTTTGACGGATGATGTTATATCCAATTACTTTTAAGCCAATCATAGGATCAAAGTTTTCCGGAACGCTATCTAAAACATCATCATACCATAAGCCGTAGCCTTGTTGTGCCAATGTTTTCCAAGGGAAATTTTTTGGGTCATTTTTACGTCCTGGAGCATAATCTGCATGGCCAATAAAGTTGGCTGTTGGGATGCTATATTTCTTCTTTAAAGTTTTCAATAAAGCACATAAACTACTGATTTGAGCATCGGTCCAAGGATCGGTAGCACCGTTATTATCCATTTCAATGCCAATAGAGCAAGAATTCATATCCGTAACATTGCCCCATTTACCGGCTCCAGCATGTTGGGCTCTTAAATAATCATTAACCATTTGCACCACTTTTCCGTCTCTACTTACTACATAATGTGAGCTGGTTTGTGTTTTGGGAATAGTAAAGGTTCTTAAGGTTTGCCCTAACGAATCTTGTGCGGTATGGTGAATCATCACAAAATTCGGCTTGCGAATGCCCATGTTAGTCGTGCCTACAAAATACTGCTCATTAAAAAGCGAATCTACCTGTTGACCCTCTGGTGGGGTAGCAGCAATGATTTTTGAAAATGTTTTCGCATTATTTTTGTAAACCTTGTCTGTTGCTTTGTATTTATAGGTGCTGCAAGCCACAAGCAGGGATATCGATAGTAACCAAAAGGCGGGTGAAATTTTTTGTAGTTTCATGTGTGTTGTTGTTGGAAGATTAAAAAACTTATAGGGCCTAGGAATTGTTTTGCTAGCTGTAAAACAAAAACTGCCAACTCTTTTATGTACTTTCCCAAAAAATCAGGATAATTGATGTCTTTTGTTATTAAATTTGGCGAATTAAATTTTACTAATTTAACACATTCACGCAAAACCCCGAAAAAACGATCGCATATGCGCAAAATAAATATTAAAATTGCTAAGGGAATCCTTTTAGGAACAGCAATAGCGACCGCTATAACCGCTTGTACTGGCAATAATACTAACGAAGATAATTCGGCAAAAAAAGAAGTAGACTCACTTACAGAATATGTAGCACAACGATTGCCCATCTATGAAAAAGTTAGGTTAAGCACAGATTTGAATTTGCTAACACCAAACGAGCGTAAGGTTTTGCCGCTGTTAATAGAAGCAGCACAAATTATGGACGAACTTTTTTGGAAGCAAGCTTATCCGCAACGCGATAGTTTATTGGCAACCATTAAAGATGAAAAAACTAAGGAATTTCTTAAAATCAACTATGGTCCGTGGGATAGATTAAACGGCGATAAACCTTTTGTCGCGGGAATTGGAGCAAAACCACTAGGTGTTACTTTTTACCCATTGGATATGACCAAAGAAGAATTGGAAAAATCTGATGTGAAAGATAAGCAAGGACTTTATTCGGTAATCATAAGAGAAAATGGAAAGTTAACTTCTGTTCCCTACCATCTTTATTTCGCTACAGAATTACAGAAAGCAAGCAGCTTATTAAAACAGGCGGCTTTGTTAGCTGATGATGCAGGGCTTAAAAAATATTTAAACCTTAGAGCTGATGCATTGGTAACTGATAATTACACCGCAAGTGATTACGCTTGGTTGGATATGAAATCGAATGGATTGGATATCATCATTGGTCCAATTGAGAACTATGAAGATAAATTATTTAACGCCAGAGCTTCGTTTGAGAGCTATGTGCTGGTAAAAGATAAAGAGTGGAGCAAACGCTTGGCTAAATATGTTTCGATGCTTCCTGAGCTTCAAAAAGGCTTGCCGGTAGATGCTAAATATAAGAAGGAAGTGCCAGGCACAGATTCTGAACTGAACGCTTACGATGTGGTTTATTACGCTGGAGATTGCAACGCTGGTTCTAAAACCATTGCCGTGAACTTGCCAAACGACGAAAAAATCCAGCAAGAAAAGGGAACTCGCCGCTCGCAGTTAAAAAATGCGATGAAAGCGAAGTTTGATAAGATTCTAGTGCCAATCTCGAATGTTTTAATTGATAAGGAGCAACGAAAACACATTAAGTTTGATGCTTTTTTTGCCAACGTAATGTTCCATGAAGTGGCTCACGGCTTGGGTATTAAAAACACAGTTACTGGAAAAGGAATGGTACGTACCGCCTTGCAAGAGCAATATTCTTGGTTAGAAGAGGGCAAAGCCGATGTTTTAGGCCTGTACATGGTAACTGGCTTACTTAAAAAAGGCGAATTAGAAGGAGATATCAAAGATTTTTACACTACCTACATGGCTGGAATTTTACGTTCGGTTCGTTTCGGTGCATCTAGCGCCCACGGAAAAGCGAATATGCAGTGTTTCAATTTCTTCCAAGAAAAAGGCGCATTTGAGCGTACAGCTGGGGGAACTTACAAGGTTAACTACGAAAAATTTGCTACTGCAATGAACGAATTAAGTGCTGTGGTATTGGCATTGCAAGGAAACGGAGATAAAGCTGCGGTAGAAAAAGCACAAAAGGAAAGAGGAATTATCAAAGCAGAACTACAAGCTGATTTGGATAAATTGTCTCAAAAAGGAATTCCAGTTGATGTGGTTTTTGAACAAGGTGTTGATGTTTTGGGCATGAAATAAGGCCCTCTGTTTTTTGCGTCTAAATTATAACCACATAGACACATAGATTTTAATCCGAATTTGGATTGCTATGTTTCTATGTGGTTTTATTTTTTAAGTTTTCGATAGCTGCGTAGTCAAATTGAAAAAAATGCAAAAAGCAGTCTGGTGTCTATTTTCTTAGCTTTTTTTATGCTTTTGTGTTCTGTCGCGTAAAAAAAATGAAAATTTCTTGTAACCTTTTGCAACGCACTATCGTCTACATGCTACAAACTATAAGGAAGGTTTCGGCCTTTTGAAAAACTAAGCGAAAAATTATTAAAAGTTAAAAAATGCGCCCAGAGCGTGATGGGATTTTTATGCCCAAATTTTAAACATAAAACACACGGAAATGAAGAAGATATACTTTTTAATCATTGCACTTTTAACCTCAGCTTCGCTGTTTGCCGAAGCGAATAGAGGAAAACAGATTGATGTGAACGGCACTGTTTTAGATGAGCAACGTAAACCCATAGATTATGCTACAGTGGGTCTATTCAAAGCCTCCGATTCATCATTGGTAAAAACAGCGATGACGACACCAGAGGGTAAATTCAACTTTCCAAATGTTACTGCTGGTAGCTACTACATCAAAATTAATATGATGGGTTATCAAATCTATAAAGGAAAAGCTTTCTTGGTAGGAGAAACCATCATGAATTTACCTGATATCCTACTAAAATCAGATAGTAAAACTTTAAACACGGTAAGTGTAACGGCCGTAAAACCACTTTTAGAACGCAAAGCAGATAAAATGGTAATGAATGTGGAGAACAGCTCGGTTGCTGTAGGTTCTTCGGCATTGGAAGTTCTGCAAAGAGCACCAGGTGTTACCGTAGACCAAAATGACCGTATATCGATGCAAGGAAAACAAGGCGTATTAATTATGTTGGATGGTAAGCAAACTTACATGAGTCAGGCAGATGTGGCCAACCTATTGCGCAACATGCAAAGCTCTGAGATTGAAACCATCGAACTGATTACCAATCCATCTTCAAAATACGATGCTTCTGGTAATTCTGGAATCATCAACATTAAAACCAAAAGATCTAAAAATGGTGGCGCCAACGGAAGTTTTGTTGCAGGTACAGCTTATGGAAAAAACCTTCGAGGAAATACCGGATTGAATTTGAACTACAGAAATAAAGGAGTTAACGTTTTCGGAAGTTATAATTTTAACAAAGGAGGAAGAACAAATGTGATCAATATTGATCGTATCGCAAATGCGACTTCGACAGATCCAGCAACCTATTTTTCTCAGAAAGGCGGAGATGATAGAGATTTCGAAAACAATAATTTCAAAGTAGGTGTCGACTTTTTTCTGAACAAAAACAACACCATTGGTGTGTTAGCTAACGGCTATTTAAACAGTGGTTTGCAGACAGCGAATAACCAAACTTACATCGGAAAATCATTTACGCAGGTAGATTCTACTTTAACCACTACGAACAATCAAAAATCTAGCTACAGAAACTTTGCCTATAACCTGAACTATAAATCGATTTTAGATACGACAGGTCAAGAGCTTTCTGCAGATGTGGATTACTCGAGATATAACAGTAGGGATTATGCAGAATTGGTAAACGAATTGTTGTTTCCTAATGGTTCGCCAGTTAAACCCATTGGACGTTTGAGAAATAACAGTCCGAGTACAATTGATATTAAAGCAGTGAAAGTAGATTATACTTTCCCGATCAACAAAACAACCAAATTTGAAGCGGGAATTAAAAGCAGCTGGGTAGAAACAGATAACGATTTGCGTGCCGAGGAATTTAGGACCAATGCTTGGCAAAACGATGCCCGTAGAAGTAACCGATTTGTGTACGATGAAAATGTAAATGCAGTGTATTCTAATTTCAACAAGCAATTTAAAAACACTAATGTGCAATTGGGTTTAAGGATGGAACAAACCAATTCTAAAGGTAATTTAGTGACCACTAATAATGTGGTAGAGCGTAGTTATTGGGATTTCTTTCCGACGGTTTACATACAGCAAACCTTATCTAAAAACCATCAGGTGGGCGTTTCTTACGGAAGAAGAATCGATAGACCTAGTTACGACGCTTTAAATCCGTTTATTTACTTTTTGGATGAATATACCTACAGTCAAGGAAATCCGTTCTTAAAGCCGCAGTATACAAACAATTATGAAATGAATTATACCTTCATGCAGAAGTATTTCTTGAATGTTGGTTACAGCGTAACTAATGATGCAATTACGGAAGTGATTTTGCCAAATGAAGAACGTAAAGCTTTGTTCCAAACCAATGAAAACTTACAAACGCAAACAGTTATATCGGCTAATTTAACAGTGCCCGTTAAAATCAAAAAATGGTGGACAATGAGTAATAACCTGAACGTTTTTCACATGGCTTTTGAAACGCCAAATTTGAATGGTCAGGCATTAAAAACGGGGCAAACTTCTTATCAGTTCCGTATGCAAAACAACTTTATCATTATGGATGGTTTAACAGCCGAGCTTAATGGAAATTACGAATCGCCGTTAACCTACGGAACACTTGATTTGGAAGAGAGAGCTTACATTGATTTTGGTATCAGCAAAGCGATTTTAAAGAAAAAAGGCAGTTTAAAATTTGCAGTGTCAGATGTTTTTGATACCAACAGAACAAGATTGAAAAGTGCTTACCCAGGCTTGTCGTATAATTTGTACCAAAAGAATGAGACACAACTATTTCGTTTAAACTTTACCTACAGATTTGGTAAAAATGAAATTAAACCAGCTCGTAGACGTTCTACAGGAACTGAAGCAGAGCAAGGAAGAATGAAAAATTAGTAGTTTTCTTTTAGACTTACGAAGTTTTCGAAACTTCGTAAGTTTTCGTCACGTCGTCATTGCGAGAAGGAACGACGAAGCAATCTTTAAACGCTGTTCTATTGACTTTAATTCGCATTAAGATTCCCAACTAAATTGGGAATGACGAATAGGTAGCGCTAAAACCTACCTCCCAATCAAAGAAACCACTTTCTCTTCCAGTTCTTCGATATCAAAAGGCTTCGATAAATAACTTTCTGCTCCTGCGGTTTCAGCTAATGATCTAATGTCGTTGTTAGCCGAAAAATAAACCACGGGTATAGTCTTGTACTTCGGATGTTTTTTAAGCTCTTGTGTAGCTGCTATTCCGCCCACGTCGGGCAGCCAGTTATCCATTAGAATAATGTCTGGTTCGTAGGCAGAAACCTGTGTGATAATGTCATTCGAGGTGGATGAGGTTTTGGTTTCATAACCAGCGCCTTCCAATATCAAGGTACAAAGTTCCAAAATGTCGTTGTTGTCATCAAAAATGAAAACCTTTTTACTCATCTTAATTTTTTAGTTGTTTGAAGATAAAGAATTAATATAATCAGCCATTTCCTCGATATCAAGAACCGAAGTTACATTTGCTCTTGAAATGGCCTGCTCGGGCATATACGATACCTGTGCCGATGCTGGATTTTGTGCCAGCGTTATGCCACCATTTTTTTTAACCGCAATCAGTCCGTTTACCCCATCGGCATTGGATCCAGACAATAATAAGCAGACCAAGTTTTCTCCATAGGCGTCAGCGGCAGACTGAAAAGTGACATCGATAGAAGGTCGAGAGTAGTTTATTTTTTCTGAATAATCTAGCGAAAAGGTAAAGTCTTTTTCAATCAATAAGTGATAATCTGAAGGAGCAATATAAACATGGTTGTTCAAGATTTTCTCTTTTTCGTCAGCTTCTGTTACATGGAGATTGGTACGATGAGATAGTAAGTCGGTTAAAAGAGAATCGGTACCTTGTTTACGGTGTATCACAATAATGATTGCAAAATCTAGATTTTTATCTAACTCTGGAAGTACTTTTAGCAGCACATCTAGGCTTCCGGCAGAGCCTCCGATCACAAGTGCTCCGTTTTTTCTCATGCGCTTACCTTCCTCCAAATTTTATCTGTGCCTACTCTTTTATAAGCTGGCGAAATAGGGGAGAAATCCAGTGTTTCTTTAGTGCCTAAAGCTAAATACCCTAAGTTCTCTAAACTTTGGTCGAACAATTGAAAAACACGGAACTGCAAAGGCCTGTCAAAGTAAATCAGTACATTTCTACACAGAATAAGCTGAAACTCGTTAAAAGAACGGTCTGAAACCAAGTTGTGTGTTGAGAAAATCATCTTGCTTTTCAGCTCTGTATCAAACTTCGCTAAAGAGTAGCTTGCCGAATAGTAGGAAGAAAAATCCTTCGTTCCGCCAGAGGCGATATAATTTTCAGAGTAGCTTTTCATTTGGCTAAGCGGAAACATGCCATTCGCTGCTTTTTCTAAAACGGTTGGGTTAATATCCGTAGCATAAATTAAAGACTTATTCAGTAAATTCAGTTCTTTTAAAATTATTGCGATAGAATAAGCCTCTTCGCCGGTAGAACAGCCCGCCAACCAAATCCGGATGAAGGGATAGGTGTTTAAACTTGGTAAAATTTTCTCTCTCAGTAAACGATAAAAACTAGGATCGCGGAACATTTCGGTAACATTTACCGTAACACCTTCTACAAAATGTTTAAAATAAACATCATCGTTTAGGGTTTTATACCTGAATTCAGCGAAGCTTACATGCTTATCTAAAGCGTACAATCTGGCCAAGCGTCTTTTTAGGGAAGCCCGAGAATAGCCCGTGAAATCATAACCATGCTGTTCTAGCACGTCGTTGATTAAGATCTCAACTTGTTCATCGCTTATGGGTCCAGAGTTTGACACTACAGGTAATTGTTTAATAATTTAATGAGCTCTTCTACATTTACAGGCTTAGAAACGTAGCCAACAGCACCAGCTTCTAAGCAACGTTCTTTGTCGCCAAGCATCGCCTGTGCCGTCACTGCAATTACAGGAACATCCTTTAATTGCTCGTCTTGTTTCATTTTAGCCATGGCTTGGTAACCATCTAAATCTGGCATCATCATATCCAGTAAAACTACGCCAACGTCTTCGTTTTTTTTGATGATCTCGAAACCTTCTTGGGCACCATTGGCGGCTAAGCATGTATATTTCTTAGCAGTTAAAACAGCCTTTAAAGCAAAAATGTTTCTGCTATCGTCGTCGATAATTAAAATTTTCTTTTGTGGAACTTCCATTTCAGACATTAATTAGATTTATCATAAAGCCAAACTCTTAACAATGATATCAATTGGTCAATATCTACAGGTTTCGAAATATAATCTGATGCACCAGCGGCAATGCATTTTTCCCGATCGCCCATCATTGCTTTTGCCGTTACAGCTAATATCGGCAAGTTTTTATATTCCGCCATTTCCCTAATTTGCTTGGTGGTCTCATAACCATCTAGCTCTGGCATCATCATATCCATTAATACTACATCTATCTTAGGATTTGCTTTAATTGCCGCTAGAGCCTCTTTTCCATCAATAGCTGGTAAAACCTTCATTTTATGAGGTTCTAAAGCTTTAGTGAGCGAGAAAATATTCCTCACATCGTCATCAGCAATTAACACTACCTTATCTCTTAACACATCGGTTACATTTTGTAAAGTTTCCGATTTGCTTGGCTGTTTCCCTTTATCTTTCTCTTCTACCAGATGCAAGAACACGGCAGCTTCATCTAAAATACGTTGGTAAGAATGAGCGGTTTTTACAACAATAGAATCTGCATATTGTTTGATTCTGCTTTCTTCTCCTTTAGAAAGGTTTTTACCCGTAAAAATGATGATGGGTAAATTCTCCAATCCTTCACTTTTTTTGATGGTTTCTAGTGTTTCGTAAGCCGTTTTATCGGGAATTCCCATGTCTAAGATTACGCAATCAACTTCTTTTCGTTGTAATGCGTCAATACTTTCGCTGATATTGGAAACAACAATAGTTTGTAGGTTCGAAGAGCTTAGGTAATGACTCAATGCCTCGGCATGTTGCTTGTTCTCTTCCACGATTAGCACTTTCTTCGGATTTTTGCTCAATGCGTGTTCCAGCTTTTCGAAAATTACCTTCATGTGCTCCAAAGCAAAAGGCTTGTTGATGAAATCTACCGCACCTTTTTGCAAGCTTTCTCTCTTTGCAGAAAGCGATGACATGATGTGTACTGGAATGTGTCTAGTTAATGGGTTAGATTTCAGTTCGTCCATTACTTGCCATCCATCCTTAACAGGAAGTTGTATATCTAGCAAAATCGCTAGTGGGTTGTATTTCTGAGCCATCTCAATGCCCACATCTCCACGAACCGCAACTAAACCTTTATAATTTCTTTTTCTGGTGAAATCAAGCAGGGTTTTAGCAAAGAAAGTATCATCTTCTATAATTAAGATAGTTTTATCTTCTGTTGTAATGGTATTTCTATCATCGTCTACATCGGCAGGGATTTTAGAAACCACAAAACGTTCTTCTTCTTTTGTTGCTATCTTTTTCTCTACTACGGTTTCTTCAACTATTTCAGGAAAAGAGCTTTCGCTTCTTTCGTTAAAATCTGCTGGAATGGTGAGTGTAAATGTACTTCCTTCGCCCTCGCTACTTTCCAATTTAATGTTACCACCTAATAGTTTTGCCAATTGCTTGCTGATAGATAGCCCTAAGCCAGTACCACCAAATTTACGTCGGGTAGAGCCATCTGCCTGTTGGAAAGCCTCGAAAACCAAACCTTGCTTGCTTTTTGCAATTCCAATTCCGGTATCGCTAACGGCAAAGCTTAAAATGTTCTCTTTCTCGTTGTAACCGATAGATAAGCTCACTTTTCCTTGCGAAGTAAATTTAAAGGCATTTGAAAGTAAATTCTTCAATATCTGCGATAAACGCATTTTATCGGTGGTAAACGCATGTGGCGCATCTCCCGAAACACCAATTACTAGATCCAAATGTTTGTCTTTAGCTATTGGAGTAAACATTGACCTAATATCTGCAGTAACTTCCTCTATGCGAACATCAGCAATTTCGAGCTCCATTTTACCTGCTTCAATCTTAGAAAGATCTAAAATCTCATCAATTAAACTCAGTAAACCTTGTCCAGAACTTTGAATTACCGAAGCATATTCTGTGTATTCTTTTTCTAATTCTTCGCTGTCAGACATCAGCTTAGATAGCAACAAAATAGAATTTAAAGGGGTACGCAATTCGTGAGACATATTAGCCAAAAACTCCGATTTGTATCGGGTACTTTGTTCTAACTGCTCTGCTTTTTGTTTAATTTCTATATTTCGCTCTAAAATTAATTGGTTACGTTCTTCTAACAACGCACTTCTTTCTTCCAACTCTTGGTTACTTTGCAGTAACTCTTCCTGTTGTACCCTTAATTCTTCTTCTGAAGCCTGTATTTTTTGGGTTTGTGCTTCCAACTCTGCGTTTAAAGCTTCCAACTCGCTGTGTTGCGATTGTAATTCTTCTGCCTGTGATTGGGTTTCTTCCAAGAAATCTTGCAATTTTTTTCTGCTTTGAGCAGAGTTGATGGCAATACCGATATTCGTAGAAATATTGTTCATGAACTCGATTTTACGTTGTGGGTAAGCATTTACCGTTGCCAACTCAATAACGCCCAACACCAAACCATTTCTAATAATTGGAAAAGCGACTACATTTGAAGGCTTCGTTTGTCCGGTAGCATAGCTAATAGTGCCTTCGTTATTAGGTACTTTTTCTAGTAAAATCAGTTTTTCTGATTGGTAAGCCTGCCCAACTAGTCCTTCACCTTTGGCTATTCTTTTTCTTTTCTCGTTGATATCTAAAGCGTAGCCACTCACTAAATGTAAATGTTGGTCTTCATCTAAAATGTATAAAGCGCCTACCATACTTTTGGTATGTTCTACAACAGAAATAAGCACATCGTTAGCCAGTGCATGCACATCCTTATCGCCTACCATTTTATCGTTAAGCGTAGCCACGCCGGTTTGCATCCATTCTTTGTCTTCGAGCAGGCCGAAAGCCGTTTGTAAAGCTTCGGCCATACTATTTAGCGAACCCGATAAGCTGCCCAATCCATCTTTGGAAGTTTCATGTAACCTAACTTTATAATTTCCTGAAGAGATTTGATGTGCGATACTTTTAATGGTGTCGATTCTTTTAGCAGTGTCTTCGTTAAGGTGCTGTAACTGCTGAAATAAACCTACACGCTCATTAAACTCTGAACTTACTTTTTGATAGAAGAAAACAGTACTTAAAATAGATAGTATTGCAGCGAAAATGATGAGGTATGGAGAGAAACCTGCCAAGGTGTTCATCTCTTTGGTTTTCTCTGCTAGAGACCTTTTTTCTTCGTTGCGAATTTCTCTGATGATTTGACGGGCATCGTCCATGTATTTTTTGCCTTCTAATAAAGAAGCTTCCAATACGGTACCATTGTTTTTTTTGGTTTGGATGGTGCGGATTAAAACTTCCATCCTTTTGTCAATAATACTTCTAAGCTCGTTAAGCTTTTGCTGCTCAAAAGAATTTTCGGTAGTTGCAGCCATCACCCTTGAGAAAAGAGAGTCAGTTCTTTTGATGCTTCTTTCGTAAGGGTCTAAAAAAACGGTATTTCCCGTTAGCAAATAGCCTCTTTGTCCTGTTTCGGCGTCTTTCAGCATCGATACAATATTGTCAACATCGTTGATGATAGTATTGCTTTCAACCACCATATCGGCACTTTTAATCAGGTTTTTGATACTGATAAATGAGGCTGTGGAACTAATAATTAGCAGCAGCAAGGAAATTCCTAAACCAATACGCAAGTTAGTTTTTAAGGATAGTTTCATCTATAAAAATAGTTTAAATATTAAACTTCAGCACTTAATTGTTCTACGGGTATCGTAAAATAAAATTCGGAACCTTCGCCATAAACGGATTGAACGTTAATATGGCCACCATGTCTTTTGATAATTTCAGAAGAAATGTAAAGTCCAATTCCTAAACCCTGAAAACGGTGAGAAGTTTCTTCTACGCGATAAAATTTTTCGAACACTCTTTTGATCTGGTCTGGTTGCATGCCAATGCCATAATCTTTTACACCTAAATACAGCTCGTTGTTCTTTAAACTGACGTTCATTAAAGCTTCGCCGGTTCCGGGAGAATACTTAATGGCGTTGGTAAGGAAGTTAACTACTACTTGCTCAATACGCATCTCATCCCCGAAAATCTTAGCATTTACCCTCCCGTTCTTTACAATTTTAAAATCGGGGTTTGATTGATGAATGACCTCGATAATACCATCTAAAAGATGATCGAAATCGAAATATTGTTTGTTGAACTTCAGTTTTCCACTCTCTATTTTCGAAATATCCAACAAATCGGCAATAAGACCGTTTAGTTTTTCTAATTGGATTTGGGCTTTAGATAGGTGGCTTTTTACCAAGTCGATATCACCTTTTTTTAAGCCTCTTTCTAGTAATTGGATATAACCTTTTACACTAGTTAATGGTGTTTTTAACTCATGGCTGGCAATACTAATAAACTCGTCCTTTTTTTGCTCAGCTTCTTTTCTGAATTCAATTTCTGCTAACAAAGCTGTCTGTATCTCGCTGAGTTTACGGTTTTGCTCGTAAATGCGATAAAAGGTCTTAATCTTTAAAAGAAGGATATTGATATCAACAGGTTTGGTGATGTAGTCCAATCCGCCAGAAGAATAACCCTTTGCGATGAAACGGAACTCGGTATTTGCCGCCGAAAGAAAAATAATAGCTGTTTCTTTTGCTTTACTATAGCCAGAAATTACTTCGGCCACTTCAAAACCGTCCATCTCGGGCATCTGTACATCTAAAATGATGAGTACATATGAGTTTTTAAGCACTTTTTTAAGTGCTTCTTCACCTGAGTTGGCGGTATCTACTTCAAAACCATGTTTTTCGAGAACGTTTTTCAAAGAAATTAAGTTCTCTGGAGTATCGTCAACAAGTAAGATCATTCTCAAATGTAATTAAAAATGGTTGTATAAAAATTTTAATTACAAACTTGTAGGTCATGTAATGATGTAAAAGCTAGTTTACAATTGGTTGGCGCTAAACGTGTCCCCTTGGTTAATGTCGCCAGTTTCAAAGCCTTTTTTAAACCAGTACATCCTTTGGGCAGAAGTGCCGTGGGTAAAAGAATCTGGAACAACCTCGCCAGTAGATTGCTTTTGGAGCTTGTCATCGCCAATGGCGTTGGCTGCCGTTAGTGCTTCTTCAATATCTCCAGCATCAAGCCTAAAATCTTTCAGGTTTTGTGCATGATGCGCCCACAAACCCGCATAAAAATCGGCTTGTAACTCTAGCATTACTGAAAGTTTATTGTATTCTTTTTCGCTCAGCCTACGGCGGGCATTTTGTACTTTTTCGGAAGTGCCTAACAAATTTTGTACATGGTGGCCAACTTCGTGGGCAATTACATAAGCCTGAGCAAAATCTCCTGCGGCGCCGAAACGAGTTTTCAGCTCTTCGAAGAACGATAAGTCGATGTAAACTTTATTATCACCAGGGCAATAAAACGGACCCACTGCCGAACTTGCGCCTCCGCAAGCGGTTTGTATGCCATCTTCAAATAACCTCAAAGTTGGATGTTGATATTGCAAACCTAATTGATCGAATTGCGCTACCCAAACTTGCTCAGTAGATTTAAGTACACCAGCAACAAATTTTTTCTCTGGATCATCAGCATCAGAGCTGCCTCTTTTTATGTTAGTTTGCTCGGTAGTAACTGGCAACTGGCTAACTAAGCCGGTCAAATCTTCGCCAAAGAACAAGCCAATAATTACGATGATGATACCTACACCACCGCCCAAGGCAACTTTTCCGCCGCCACTACCACGACTATCTTCGACATTATCGCTGCCTTTACCAAACCATTGCATAATACAAGATCTTAAAATTCTTACAGCAATTTAGGAATTAAATTCGGCAATACCTTTGGCAATTCTATTTTGGGTTTCTTCTTTTCCTAATAACTTCACAATATCAAAAACACCTGGTCCAAATTTGCCGCCAACCAATACAATACGCAGTGGCAACATCACTTCGCCAGGTTTTAAGCCTTTGGTTTCTGCTAATGCTTTAAAGCTGGCTTCTAATTCTAACGCACTTAATTCTACATTTAAAGTATTCGCAAATTCCTCGAAGAAAGCCGCTTTATCTGCATTCCATTTTGGTTTTACAGCAGCAGAATCATACTCAGAGGGGGAAGTGAAAAAGTAAGCCGTTTGCGCTACGAAGTCAGGCAATAAAGTACACCTATCTTTTACCAGTTCAATTACTTCTGCTAATTTTTCTTCATGAGCTTCAATGCCGTCCTGTTTCAATAAGCTGCTAACTACTAACTGTAAACTGCTCACTGGAGATTGCTTAATCCACTCATGGTTAAACCATTTTGCTTTTTCGAAATCGAATTTTGCGCCAGCTTTGCTTATCCTTTCTACAGAGAAGCTCGCTTTCAATTCATCCAATGAGAAAATCTCTTTATCCGTTCCGTCGTTCCAGCCTAATACGCCCAAAAGATTTACGAAAGCTTCTGGCATAAAGCCTAGTTCTTTAAATCCTTTGGTTACATCGCCAGTTTTAGGGTCGGTCCAATTCATTGCATAAACTGGAAAACCTAATCTGTCGCCATCTCTTTTGCTTAACTTTCCGTTGCCGTCTGGTTTCAAAATTAATGGTAAGTGCGCCCAAGCTGGCATTTCATTGGCCCATCCCAAATATTTCCAAAGCAAAATATGTATTGGTGCAGATGGTAACCATTCCTCGCCCCTGAAAATATGCGAAATTTCCATCGCTCTGTCATCCACTACTACCGCTAAATGGTAAGTTGGCATACCATCCGCTTTAAGTAAAACTTTATCGTCAACCAAGTTGGTTTCAAAGCTTACTACACCTCTAATTAGGTCGGTAAAAGTTACCTGCTCATCAGTTGGCATTTTAATACGAATTACATGAGGTGCATTTTGCGCCAATAATTCGCTCACTTCACTCTGTGTTAAAGTTAAGGAGTTGCGCATTTGCATACGGCTTTTTTGTCCGTACAAAAAGTTAGGTTCTTCCGCTCTTTTTGCGGTTAATTCTTCTGAGGTATCAAAAGCATAATAAGCATAACCGCTAGCCACTAATTGTTCTGCATATTGGCGGTAGCTAGGTTTGCGCTCGCTTTGGCGGTATGGACCAAAAGCGCCAGGTTTCTGCGGACTTTCATCAGGAGAAATGCCACACCATTCTAAACAGTCTACAATATATTGCTCTGCGCCTTCAACAAAACGGGTTTGATCGGTATCTTCTACTCTTAAAATGAAAGTGCCATTATGTTTTTTTGCAAAAAGATAATTGAAAAGGGCAGTTCTAACGCCTCCTAAATGCAAACCACCGGTTGGGCTTGGTGCAAATCTAACTCTAACTTCTTTACTCATATTTCAGTGTGTAATCCTATCGAAATCTCAACACCGTTCCTAAGCACGTCATCCTGAATTCATTTCAGGATCGGCTAAACCCAACGGATGCTGAAATAAATTCAGCATGACGACGAGTGAATGAACCCGCGATAACTTCTTTTGTGCTGCAAAGATAGGTTTTTCATCTTGATTAGCTTTTCGAAAAAGCATAATGGTTTTGTGGTTTTTCCGTTCTGATATTGTATTTTGGCTCAACATGAATCCGTATCAGAAAAAAAAGCGTTGGAAATTGTTCTTGTTGTTGTTTGCAGGGCTTATTGGAGCTGCTTCTGTTTTTTATTCCGATTTTTTTGTGAAAAAGATGGAGAGGGAAGAAGCTACACAGTTTTTGTTATGGGTAAAGGTAGCCGAACAAAGGATGAAAATGTACGATAACGAGCAGTTAACGGACGTTTTCGAAACCATCAAGAAGAATAACAAAATGGATGTTATCATCACTAAAACGGATGGTTCTATCTATTTGTGGGATGGCTTAGATACGACCAAAACACTTTATCCTGATAATAAAACCAAACAATACGATTCGGTGTATTTTGCAAGGCAGTTGACTAAGATGAAAGAGCAGCATCAGCCAGCCAAAATGAAAGGAATTAATGACGAAGAACTTATCGCTTATTATAAAGATTCTAGTATTTTAACACAGCTGCGATTTTTCCCTTACATCCAATTAGGGGTAATTGCCTTATTCCTGATTACCGCTTATGTGGGGTTTAGCGCAGCCAGAAGAGCAGAGCGAGACCAAGAATTTGTAGGAATGGCTAAAGAAACTGCCCATCAGTTGGGCACGCCAATATCATCTTTAATGGCTTGGGTGGAGTTAATTAAAACACGATTTGATGCAGAAGAAGATCCGCTAGTTGCGGAAATGGAAAACGATATCACAAGGTTAGAAATTATTGCAGACCGTTTTTCAAAAATAGGTTCTAAACCTATATTGGAAGATCATGTGGTGCACAAGGTGATCAACGGTTTTATCCAATATTTCAAGGTACGAACTTCGGATAAAATCAATTTTGTGCTAACAGGCGACAAGCAAGTAAGAGCAATGCTATCTGCGCCATTATTTGATTGGGTAATTGAAAATCTGCTAAAAAATGCTGTAAATGCTATAGATAACGATGGTACAATTACCGTAAATATTATTGAAAATCTTGCCAAAGAAGAAGTTTTAATAGATATTACCGATACAGGTAAAGGCATTCCACGTTCTAAATTCGACACTATTTTTCAGCCAGGTTACACGACCCGAAAAAGAGGATGGGGCTTAGGCTTAACATTAACCAAAAGAATTGTAGAAAACTATCATCGTGGTCAAATCTTCGTGAAAGACTCGGAAATAGGAAAAGGAACCACCTTTAGAATTATTTTAAAAAGCAGCATTACTTATGAACCCACCACAAATACAGGATTACCCGGTTTGGTATAAAGGCTACATCGACTTAGTTGAGGGAGATGTATTGAACATTTTAGAAACGCAAGCCGAAGAATTTGCTGATTTTATAAATGCTAATTCTGGCAAAGCAGATTATGCTTATGCAGCTGGAAAATGGACGATCAAAGAAATGTTTGGACATATCATCGATACCGAACGTATCATGGTTTTTCGTTTAACGAGTTTTGCTAGGGCAGAAAAAGCAGCCTTACCTGGTTTTGATGAAAACGATTACGTAACCAACGCCCATTTTAAAGATCGAAGCTTAGCTAGCTTGTGTGATGAATTTGTGTTGCTGAGGAAATCGAATATGTACCTGATCAATTCGCTCAATGAAGAAGAACTGGATAGATCTGGCGTAGCGAATGGAAACCAAATTTCAGTGAAAGCTTTGGTTTATATTTTGGCCGGTCACGTGATGCACCATAAAAATGTAATTTTACAACGTTACTTATAGTGGTTGATGTGCTTAATTGCTTAGTCGGTTAACTGAATACTGATACCTGAAAACTTAAAATATGATTTGGTTCAAAGAATTTACTCCCGAAATGCTCAATAGTCGACCTAAAAACCATATTGGTGCTTTATTGGGTATAGAATTTACAGAAGTAGGTGAAGATTTTATTGTCGCGACGATGCCAGTTGATGAACGTACGCACCAACCTGCTGGAATACTGCATGGTGGTGCTTCGGTAGTATTGGCAGAAACTTTGGGAAGTATCGCTTCTTACATGTGCATCAACCCTGAAAAGCATATCGCAGTAGGGTTAGAAGTAAATGCCAATCATATACGTCCGGTGAGTGCTGGTTTCGTAAAAGGTATTTGTAAGCCCTTGCAGATTGGAGGTAAAACCCATATTTGGGAAATTAAACTCTATACCGATAAAGGTAAAATGAACTGTGTAAGTAGGTTAACGGTAGCGATTTTACCAAAGCCGCAGGTTTAGGCTAAACAATAAGCGCTGTGTCAGGCTGAGCTTGTCGAAGCCTTTTCTGCAAAGTAATAAGATTCGGGAAGCTCAATATGACAAGCATAGTGTTTACTCAAACCATTTCTTCTTCCTTTTGTTGTTGCCATAAATATAAACTATGGTAAGCACAGCCGATATCATCAACGATAGTCATTTAGTTTTTGTAAGTCCTGATAAAGGTGGGATCTACAGAAAAGGAATACCTGGAAAATTCAAATACGAAGACCATAAAGGAAATAAGGTTACCGATGCTGCTGCTTTAGAACGTGTGCAAAAATTGGTATTGCCACCAGCATGGAAAGATGTTTGGATTTCTCCTAGAAAAAATGGCTATCTTCAAGCTATAGGTACTGATGTAGCGGGAAGAAAGCAGTATCGTTACCATCCAGATTGGGTAAATAGACGTTCGGACCATAAGTATTTCCGCTTATTGGAATTTGGCAAGGCCTTACCTAAAGCACGTAAACAGGTAGAAAAAGATTTAAAACGTAGAAGCTTCGACGAAAGAAAGGTGCTGGCCATTTGTGTAAAGGTTTTGCAGGAAACCCTCATTAGAATTGGAAGTTCTATCTACGAAAAAAGCTACAATAGTTATGGTTTAAGTACTTTAAAGGATAAACACTTTAAGACCAATGGAAGTAAGGCAACTTTATGTTTTGTAGGCAAGAAAGGTGTAAAACAAGAAGTGACACTGAACGATAAAAGTCTCGCCAAATTAGTTAAAAAATGCAAGGACATCCCTGGACAAGATTTGTTCCAGTTTTATACTGCCGACAACGAACACAAGGGTGTAGAATCGGGAATGATCAATCAATACATCAGGGAAATAACGGAAGATGATTTTACCGCCAAAGATTTTAGAACTTGGGGTGGAACTTTAGAAGCGATGCGACAGTTAGCCGTTTGCTCTAATGAAAATCCAGAGGTTTCTGCTAAAAAACTGGTAGTTGCTGCGTTAGATTGTGTTGCTGCAAAGTTGGGAAATACTCGTGCTGTTTGTAAAAGTGCTTACGTATATCCTATTTTATTAGAATCTTTTGAAGCTGGAGATTTACAGCCTTACCTAAAGAAAATTGCCATTACTGAGAAGGATGAAAAAATAGCTTTAAAAAACGATGAAGCAGTATTGATTCGATTTTTAAAGTCTGTTAAACAGAAGAAAAAATGATTTTTCTCAAAAATACCGTCATTTCGACTGGAGCATAGCGAAACGGAGAAATCTTTGGATTTAATAGAAAGTTGTCTATTCATTTTCAAAGATTTAGCTCCGCTTTTTTTCAATTCTCGACTACGTTCGAAATGACGGACTATTAAGGTTGCTTATCAAGCCATTTCTTCTCAATCACATAAGAAACAACTAAGCCCAAGCCTCCGAAGATAAAGATGCATCCAAAATATACGGCTACTGCCTGACCTTTTTCCGCATCCAAGTTTGCCCCTAATATTCCTCGTGTCGTTAATAATGCAACGATTAGGCCTATTCCCGCACCTATCATTAACAAGCCAAACTTTAGGCTTAAAAAGGGCATTGGTGTCGCTTTGCGAAGACCTGGGTCGATACCTCTTTCTATCATGGCCATTTTTTCTTTATTAGAAAGGTATCTGATGCCAATTATCAGTGCTGCCGTACAGATAAAAAGCGTAATTGGTATTAATTCTCCTGGCATATTGTTAAATTTTTAGTGTTTAAATTATCTTTCCTGAACCGTGTTCTGTGAGTTATGACAACAGTAAAAAAAAATAGGTTACACTATTCAAATAAAAAAATTAAATTGTACTATAAAACCCTGCAAATTGACTGTTATATCCAATAAAATTGATGAAATTTTTTTGCTGCCTCCAGCAGAGAAGAATTTGTTTTTGTCTCGATTTGAGCGGATTGAAGTTCGGAAAGGAGCGATTGTTATCAGTGCAGAAAAGGTAGAACGGTATGTTTATTTCATAGAAAAAGGAATTGCCAGAGCCTTTCGAGAAACAGACAAAGGCCAACGAACCATTTGGTTTGGTGAAGCGGGCAGTATAATGCTGTCCTTTTTGAGTTTCTTCAAAAATCAGGCAGGTTATGAAAGCATAGAAGTTTTAGAAGACAGTGTGCTTTACAGGATTTCTAGCAATAATTTACAAGATTTATATAGTCAATATATCAGCATTGCCAACTGGGGAAGAAAATTCGTAGAGCAAGAACTGCTACTTACCGAGCAGCGTTTTATGGACTTGCAATTTAAAACAGCTACTGAACGTTATCAAGATCTGATGAAGTACTCGCCAACAATTCTACAGCGGGTACAGTTGGGATACATTGCATCTTATTTAGGTATTACACAAGTGTCGCTAAGTAGAATTAGGGCTGCTACCAAGTGATAATTTTAACCACATAGAAACATAGGCTTTATTTTATTTGAGAATTAATTGGTGTTGGAAATGTAAACTCGTTAGATATTATTTTCTCCTAAACCCTAGGAGTTTCTATGTCTCTATGTGGTTTTATGTTGCTTTTTATCATTTGTTAAATAAAATGATTTCCTAACCACCGACTTTTGCAGCAAATAAAAAACAAATGAATTGGATTATATTAATTATCGCGGGACTTTTTGAGGTAGCTTTTGCTTCTTGTTTAGGTAAAGTAAAAGAAACAAGCGGTACCGAATCTGCTTGGTGGTTCGCTGGCTTTTTGGTTTCCTTAACCATTAGTATGCTATTGCTTATTAAGGCCACGCAAACCTTACCAATTGGTACTGCTTATGCCGTTTGGACGGGAATTGGTGCCGTAGGAACTGTGTTGATGGGTATTCTTGTGTTTAAAGACCCAGCTAGCTTTTGGAGGTTGTTCTTCATCGTAACACTAATTGGCTCTATTATTGGCTTGAAAGCAGTATCGCATTAAAAGGTTAATTGTTTGAACTGTTGAATCGGTTAATCGAAAATATAGCGTCTACAGTTAAGCAATTAATCAACTCAACAGTTAGCCCGCTAAAATTTGTTATCTTGCTGTAACCTGATGTAAAAACCTAGCGTCATAGGGGTATTATATGCAGCAAGTAGAAACAGATTTAGACCTTATTAACTCCATTTTGGCTGGTAACACCGGCAATTATGCGGCGTTGGTAAAACGTCATCAACGATTTGTTTTTACCTTGGCTTTGCGTTTTGCGAAAAATAGGGAAGATGCCGAAGAGATTGCTCAAGACTGTTTTATTAAAGCATACAAGGCTTTGGGTACATTCAAACAAACCTCTAAGTTTTCTACTTGGTTATATACCATTACCTACACCACCGCAATGACCTATTTAAGGAAGAAAAAATTAAATGCAACTTCCATTGATGATGACGAACAAGTGCTGCAGGTAGCAAACAGAGATACTTCATTTGATGCTGATAGTTTTGAAAAAAAATCGACCTATAAATATTTAAACCAAGCGATAAATATGCTTTTACCGGATGATGCAGCCATTATCACCCTGTTTTATAAAGGAGAGCAAAGTTTGGAGGAAATAGGAGAGGCTTTAGTGATGGAACCCAATACCGTAAAGGTAAAACTGCATAGGGCCAGACATAGACTAAAAGAAAAATTACAATTTTTGTTAAAAGACGAAGTAAAGGAGTTGATATGACACAGCAAGAAGAACAACTTTGGAGCTACATTGATGGCTTCTCTAACGATTTAGAAAGAGCGGAGATAGAAGCTAAATTAGCTACAGATGCTGAATTTCAGCAGCTTTATGAAGCATTATTGGAAGTGAATCAGCAAATAGCCACGCATTTAGAAGTTGATGAACCTTCGATGTCATTTACACGAAATGTGATGGAGAAAGTTGAGCATGAAATTGCGCCAATTACGTTGAAGACAAAGGTCGATGCTCGAATAATCTATGCCATTGTTGGCTTTTTTGCACTTGGGCTAGTTGGCATACTCACCTATGCTATTGCTACGGCTGTACCGAATTTTACAACTAAAATCTCGACAGTCAACCTCGCGAATAAATTTGATGGACTGTTGGATCCGACCGTTATAGGCGCTTTCTTATTTATAAATGCAATATTGCTACTCGTCTATCTAGATAGTTACCTTAGAAAAGGAATGATAAAGACACAAAAAAAGGGAGAACAATAATTCTCCCTTTTGATTTATGCAATGTTTTTATTTCTTAAATCCGATAGGTAAAAAGACTTGCGTGTTGTCCCAAGCGGCTACCAAATTTGCACCTTCAGGGCCATCGATAAACGTAATTGAAAAGGCTTCAACGGTTTTTTCGATTTTATTAACTACCACATCGGTTCTCAATACATCTTTGGTTTCGTCATAAGAAAAAGCTCCCCATTTATCAATTTGTTTGTTGATGATAATGGTCCATTTATCTTTACTAGGGATAGCGAAAATGCTGTATTTGCCTTTTTTAATCTTCTTGCCAGCAATATTTACCGACTTAAAGAATTCAATTTCTGCACTTTCATTTGCTCCAAAACGCCAAACTTTGTCGAACTGCTCTAATACGCCAAAAATCTCCCTCCCTTTTTTCTGCGGACGAGAATATAATACACGCATTACAGGCGCTACTGGCTCCTTAGATTTAGTAGTGTTTAATGGATAATATACTACATCCAAAGGACTGGCATCTACTTTTGGGAAAGCAACACCGCTAGTCGAATTTTGCGCATTTACGGCTAATGCCCCCATCAAAAGGAGCACGATTAAGCTTAATTTTTTCATCAAAATATTTTGTTGGTTGTGTATCTTGATTTTACTGCTCTGCAGAAGTAGATGTGAAAAAGCTTAGTATTGTCTTCCTTTTACAATCTTGTGTAAGAAAACTCCACCGAAAATTAAGCCGATGATAGCTGCTAAGAAAAGATAACCAATGTGTAAAGTAACTGCAGAGAAAGCAAGTACAAATGCCACCATACCAATTACATACCAAACCCAATCAAAATTGTTTTTATTTTCTGAATTGCTCATGTTTAAAACTTTTGCCGCAAAGTTAGTTATTTCAATGAAAAACGACACATTTGTTTTAATAAATAAGGCTTTATAAGGAAATGCAGCAAATTTATAATAGGGTATTGCCAACAACGATGTTTTTCTCATGATGAGCAGAAAAATTTGGTTAACTAAAATTTGGGAAGTGTTTTTAGAAATGAGCTATTCTAGTGAGCTAAGAAAAGAATGTTGGTTAGCCAAAGTTAATTGAGATGAATGGAAATCCCACTAAAAATAAAACGTCCCGACTTTTACGTCGGGACGTTTTTCCCAAAAAATTAACAATTTTTACAAATGCTTAAAAATTAAGTACTTGTAATACTTTTAAAAGATTTTTGTCTTTAACCTTTAATAGGTACAAGGTAATAATTATTTCTCTAACAATCAAAATTTATGTTTTTTTTGCATAAAGTCTACTAATATGCTCGTTAAAATCGATTTTTATTTTTGTAACAAAAAAATATAACTTATTTTTCGGGATGCAATTAAATCAACCCAGCCAACGCGAGTATTATTTTAACAACGAGGTTGTTTCTCGTTTCGAATTGTACAACAGTTTATTTCTTACGCTCCCATTTTACAAGATTAAGGATACTGGAACCTTATTGCCGCTTTTTTTTAAGAGCTGCGAAGAAGGGATCAAGAACCACGAGAAGCCTAGTGAACTGATTGAAAAGTTTTTCGAAAAATATGTTCACGATAAGGATGAGAATAGTGTAGTAGATCTTTTGTTCCGATTTATTCAATACATCGAACGCCAAGTTGTACTTTTTGATGCGGTGGAAGATGCTTCTTTTACCAAATTGAATATCAGTGATGAGCAAAGTTCGTTAAGAGCCTTGTTTTTAAAGGCAAATGATGACGCTAACCTACATGAGAAAATTGATAAATTAGTAGAAGAGTTTTCTTTAAGATTAGTGCTAACAGCACACCCTACGCAGTTTTATCCAGGTCCAGTTTTAGGGATTATCAATGATTTAACGGCGGCAATTAAATCGAACGATTTTACTATAATCAACCAATTGTTACAGCAATTAGGTAAAACACCTTTTTTCAATAAAAAATCACCAACTCCGGTAGACGAGGCGTTAAGCTTAGCTTGGTATTTGGAAAACGTGTTTTATTTCGCTGCGGCAAATATCCAAACGGGTTTAAACCAGTTATTGAGCGAATACCACATCGATCCTAAAAAGGTAATTGAGCTAGGTTTTTGGCCAGGGGGCGATAGAGACGGTAATCCGAACGTTAAAGCGCAAACCACTTTAGAGGTGTCTAAGATGTTGCGACAAATTCTATTTAGATGTTACTATCGTGATTTTAGGAATATCAAAAGACGTATCACTTTTAGAGGGGTAGAAGCGAGTATCAACTTGCTTCAAGAAGTATTTTATGAAAATGCTTTTAATAATACTATCGAAGAGAAAGATATCTCAGACTATATTATTAAGAACTTAAATGACATCATTGATACTTTAAATAAAGATCATGATGGCTTATTTGCCAATGTGGTACAAGATCTTTTGAGAAAAGTAGAGCTTTATCGCTGTCATTTTGCATCCTTAGATATTAGACAAGATAGTAGAGTTTTAAGAAGTGTACATCAATATTGTAGAAGTCAGAAACCAATTAATTCGCTGTACAGTGAAAATTACAATGATTTATCTGAAGATGAAAAACTGAAGGCTATTTCATTTAGAACTGCAAAAATCATTTATACTGATGAACAGGATAATTTGATTAAAGATGCATTACAAACCATTTCTGAAATAAAAGATATCCAACAAAAAAATGGAGAAGAAGCTTGTCACCGTTTCATTATCAGTAACTGTCAGCAAGCAAGTGATATTTTGCAATTAATGGAGCTGTTTCTTTGGAATGGCTGGGAGGCAGAAGATTTAACGATAGATTTTGTGCCTTTATTCGAGACCGTTAACGACTTAACAGGTGCTGGCGAAATTATGAAAAAATTGTATACGCACCCGTTCTATAAAAAACACTTGGCTTTGAGAGGCGGTAAGCAACACATCATGTTGGGTTTCTCAGATAGTACCAAAGATGGTGGTTATTTGATGGCTAACTGGTCGATATTTACGGCTAAAGTTGCCTTAACCAAGGTTGCGGAAGAACATAACATACAATTGGCATTTTTTGATGGTAGAGGTGGTCCTCCGGCTCGTGGTGGAGGTAAAACACACCGTTTCTACGCTTCAATGGGTAAAGAAATCGCTAATAAAAACATACAGTTAACGGTTCAGGGACAAACCATCAGTTCTCAATACGGATCTGTGGATAGTGCCGCTTTCAACATTGAGCAGTTGATCAACGCAGGTATTTCATCAGGCGTTAAGGGAAAACACAACGTTTTGTTGGATAAAGAGAACTTCGATATCCTAGATAAAATGGCTAGAGATAGCTACGAAGCTTACATTGCTTTGCGTAACGATCCATTGTTTTTGGAATACCTAGAGAAGCTATCCCCATTGAGTTTATTGTCTAAAATTACGATTAGCAGTAGACCGGTGAAAAGAAACGCTGGCGAAAAACTGAAATTAGATGATCTAAGGGCTATTGGTTTTGTAACCTCTTGGAGCCAGTTAAAACAGAATGTGCCAGGGTTTTATGGCGTAGGTACTGCATTGAAAACACAAGAAAAATTAGGAAACTGGGAACAGGTAGAAAAGACATACAAACAATCGGGTTATTTTAAAACGATTGTAGATAACTGTATCATGTCTATGAGCAAATCTGATTTCGAAATCACAGCTTATTTAGCGAATGATAAACAGTTTGGTGCTTTTTGGAAACAATTGCATGCCGAATTTGAGCTTTCAAAAGAAATGTTGCTGAAACTAACAGGACACACTTCGATGATGGAAAACTATCCAGTAGAGAAGAAATCTATCGCAGTGCGTGAGAAAATTATTTTACCGCTAGTATTGATCCAGCATTTTGCATTAGATAAGTTGCTGGGCGATTTAACTGAAGAAAAGCAACAAGCTTACGAGAAGCTGGCAATTAGAACAGTTTATGGTATTGTAAACGCTGGAAGAAATTTAGCTTAAAAGTCCGGAAGTTGTAAGACGAAAGTCCGAAGATAGGATGTTTATCACTATCGATATTTCCCGTAGATTCAATAGATTTGTACGCAGATTTTCGCAGATGTAGTTCAGCAGAAAATCTGCGTTATTTTTTATCGGCTTAAATTAGCGGGAAATAAATTTTAAGGCATAGCTATTTCTCCATTTTATTATTTACTCATTTTATCATTCAATATGTCATCTCCAACATTAAACTGGACTTATAAATCTTTCGAAGAACTATCGAAATTAGAACTCTATACGATTTTAAGGCTGAGAAGCGAAGTGTTCGTTATAGAGCAGCACTGCAATTACCAAGATGTGGATGGTAAGGATTTAAAATGCCACCATTTAATGGCATGGGATGGCGATAATTTAGCAGCCTACACAAGAATAGTTCCACCTGGAGTTTCTTTCACAGAAGCCAGTATTGGGCGTGTATTGAGTAATTCTAGATACAGAGGCATTGGTGCTGGTATAACTTTGATGGAAAAGAGCATCGAAAAGGTATATGAAACTCACGGTAAACAACCAATTAGAATCGGTGCACAGCTCTATTTGAAGAAATTTTATGAAAGTTTTGGCTTTGTAAAGGATAGCGAGGAATATCTGGAAGATGAGATTCCACATATTGAGATGGTGTTGTCCTAAATGTTTTAAACCATTAAGGAATGAAGCTTAGTTAAGAAATTGACTAAGCTTTTTTGTTGCTCTTCGCTTTTGTCGGTCGTCATTGCGACGAAGCAATCCTAAAGCGGATGTCATTTTTGCCTTTCTATAGTTGTAAGATTGCTTCCCTGAAAAGTCGGGACAGGCTGTACCTCGCAAAGACGTGAAGAATATAAAATGCCTTAATCCATCTTAACTCCTTAATGTTTTTCAATTATAGTCGTTAGATTTCTCCACTCGCTTCGCTGCGGTCGAAATGACGGAGCAGATAGACTGTCGTCATTGCGAGGTACGAAGCAATCCTAAAGCGGATGTTTTTTGACCTTCAATAGTTGTAAGATTGCTTCCCCGAAAAGTCGGGACAGGCTGTGCCTTGCAATGACGGCAGAAGTAAAAAGCCCCGACGTAAATCGAGGCTCTTGTTTATGCGTTGTGAAAATTGCCAACTGTTAGCTGCCAAATGTACTAATCTTCAATTCTTTCAATTGCTTATCATCAATGGTACTTGGGCTATCAATCATTACATCTCTACCAGAGTTGTTTTTAGGGAAAGCAATTACATCTCTAATGCTATCCAAACCGGCAAATAACGAAACTAAGCGATCGAAACCGAAAGCTAAACCACCATGTGGAGGTGCACCGTACTCAAAAGCATCTAATAAGAAGCCGAACTGTTTTTGAGCCTCTTCATCGCTAAAACCTAAATGCTTAAACATTAAAGCCTGTGTTTCTTTATCGTGGATACGGATAGAACCACCGCCAATTTCAGTACCGTTCAACACCATATCATAAGCGTTTGCTCTTACTTCACCAGGTTTAGTATCTAATAAAGCAATATCTTCTGGTTTTGGTGAAGTAAACGGATGGTGCATTGCATGGTAACGCTCACTTTCCTCGTCCCATTCTAAAAGCGGGAAATCTAACACCCAAAGTGCCGAGAATTTATTTTTATCGCGTAATCCCAAACGAGAACCCATTTCTAAACGAAGCTCGTTCATTTGTTTTTGAACTTTCTCTTTTACTGCACCAGCCAACACCAATACTAAATCGCCTGGCTGTGTATTTAAGGCTGCCGACCATTTTTTCAACTCCTCTTCGTTGTAAAATTTATCTACTGAAGATTTTAACGAACCATCTTCGTTGTGTCGTAAATAAATTAATCCAGTAGCACCAATTTGCGGACGTTTAACGAAATCCGTCAACTCATCTAACTGCTTACGCGTATAATGTGCACAACCTTTAGCGTTGATGCCCACCACTAATTCTGCGTTATCAAAAACTGGGAAATCTTTACCTTTTACAATATCGTTTAGCTCTACAAATAGCATTTCGAAACGCGTATCTGGCTTATCAGAACCATATAAACGCATCGCATCGCTGTATTGCATACGAGGTACTTCAGGCAAATCATAGCCCTTAATTTCCTTGAACAAGCGTCTAATCAAGCCCTCAAAAGTGTTTAAGATATCTTCCTGCTCTACAAAACTCATTTCGCAGTCAATTTGCGTAAACTCGGGTTGTCTATCCGCACGTAAATCCTCATCCCTAAAGCATTTCACAATTTGGAAATACCTATCAAAACCAGAAACCATTAACAATTGCTTAAAGGTTTGTGGCGATTGCGGCAAGGCATAAAATTCACCAGCATTCATACGACTTGGTACTACAAAATCGCGGGCACCTTCTGGTGTAGATTTAATCAAAACAGGCGTTTCTACCTCAATAAAATCTAGTTCATCTAAATACCTGCGTACCGATTGAGCCATTCTATGACGCAATACCATATTGTTGCGCACTGGGTTACGGCGCAAATCCAAGTAACGGTATTTCATTCTCAAATCATCACCACCATCAGTTTCATCAGCAATTAAGAAAGGAGGCAATTTAGCCGCGTTCAAAATCTCTAACGAGGCCACTTTAATTTCGATATCCCCAGTTGGGATTTCTTTATTTTTATTGGTACGCTCAACCACTGCACCGCTCACTTTAATCACAAATTCGCGACCAAGTGCACGAGCTTGCTGGCACAAATCGGCATTATCGTTCATGTTAAACACCAATTGGGTAATTCCATAACGATCACGGATATCGATAAAAGTCATTCCGCCTAAATCCCTAGAATTCTGCATCCAGCCGCATAAGGTTACATTTTCGCCCAAATTTTCGAGGCTTAATGCACCGCAAGTAGTTGTTCTTAACATGTTTATTCAAATAATTGAGCCGCAAAAATACGAATTGATTTAGTAAATAGTAATTAGATATGAGTATTTAGATGAAACACGATTATATTTTAAGAAGAGCAGTGCCAGTTTTTCAATTAACGGCAGTCCAGCAGTCTCTTCCGATTTAACATCGGAATCGCTGCAACTTCTCGGCTTCGTTGCACTTCCCGTGGGGTTTTCGCTGCTATCTGGTCTATTCAATAACGGTTATACTGTTAGTCCGAACAAACTTAAATTCGCCCTCAACGGAAAAGAAACTGCAAGCAAGAGAGGGTAAAATATGATTAACCAGCTAAGCTTAGAAATAGTTAAAATTTGAGATAGCAGCACTGATGTTTTTGATGTGAGCTTAATCTAATCCTAATTTACAGAATGTGTTTGTACCTGCTTCGCTATTTGTTCGCTAAAAAGCCTATTTAGCAAAGCTGATACGAACCAGAAGCGAAGAAACTATAAATTTTTCTCGAAACGGACCTAAATAAAAACATTACGTGTTGAAATCTTTGTTCCCTGCTCTTGCTCCCTACAATTCGCTCCATATCGTCATCCCAGATTTAGTCTGAGATCTTAGTGCACTAATTATTCTTTCGATGCATCGGCACAGTCTCTCTTATTTTCAAGCCTGTGCCGAATTTACTTCGATAGAGTACCTGTTCCGACAATTCGGAAGGGTTAGAGGGGGGGCTCATCGCCAAAAAACTAAACATCCAAAAAACTAAAACCACAACCAATCACTTGCAATTCTTGAAGTCTTCATTTATCTTGCCTTATCGAAATATCTCTAGCTCGATGTATGAAATGAAAACAATTTTGATCTTCCTCACATTTTTATTTCTCGGTAATCCAAAATCATTCCATCAAGATACACCCTTAAAAATAGACAAAAAAGGAAATATTATTGGTTTGCCTAAGCAGTTTGGCCCTGCAAAGTTTGATTTGGTTTCAAAAAAGTTAAGGATTAAAGACAAGGAAGTTGTCTTTCCAAAATGTTTGTGTTACTATTTCGAGCAACATCAGAATCCCAAGGTATATTTATCAGCTTCTTGGTATCACGAAAAGAGATTTTTACCCTATTATTTGAATTTTACAATAGTTGATAAGCATGTAAATTATGAATATACCATTCTAATTAATTTAGAAACACTAACGCTAATTGAGGTGAGTAAATCTACTATGGAAGGAAATACGATCCATAGTCCGAAGGTTGAGTTAGGAGAAAAATGTCTGACAGATTATAACAATGGAATTAGCGTCGAAAATTAAAAGAAACCTATTAATTTTTCTCACTTGTTACCTTAGTGGAATTTAAAATTTGGATGAAAATTACGAGTTAAAATGTATATTGGAAACGAGTCTGATATTAAACAAAAACTCTCCTAAATAAGAAGTGAAAAAAATTATATTTAAGTTTTGGCTGATTAATATTTTAATAAGTATTGTGCTATTTATTATTTATAGAATAGTAATTGCAGGAACAAAGCAGGCTGATGGAAATTTTCTTGAAAATGTTTTGCAAGTTTTAGATGTACTATTAAACTTAGCTTACTCAGTGGTATATCTCATTGCAATTGTTTTTTGTTCACTTTCACTTTTTTTAAATCATATAGATAAAATTAGAAATCATTTTTATCTGTCGTCGTTAACATTCTTAGGATTACCATTGTTTTGTGTTGTTTTTATATTGGTTAATGGACTGTTGGATAGTAGTTTGTATCATGTTACTGCAATAGGAAATCTTCTGGGTTTTTCAATAGCTTATCTATTAATTACAACGGTACAATTTTTACTATTCAGAAAGAGAATTAACAAAGTACAGCTAGATCAATAAAACTATCGCTAACAAAGGGTTTACCTTCCGCGAGGGCTTCGCCTCTAATCGAGTATCTAAGCCAAATTTCCAACAAATCAACCACTTAAAAACCAACTATTTGCAATTCTCAAAGTCTTCATCTATATTGCGTTATCTAAATATCTCAAGCTAGATCCCGCCCGTTAAAATTCTGATATTTTTAATATTAAAGTTTCGCAAAGCCTACCATATTCGGATGGATATGCGCATATATAAGTTCGCCGCTATATTAAAAAACGATAAAAACAACCCGCTTTTAGAAAAACAGAATACACCTAAAAAAACATAATATGAAAAGACGTAAATTTCTTTTAATGACACTTCTTACTGCGCCATTTACTGCCTTCGCAAAATTAAACTTGTTTTCGCAAAGTGATGTAACTGAAAAATCCAAGAAAGGGTTTATTGTAAAAGCAAATGAGAGTAGGTTTTTTGGAAAAAAGACCTCACCCAAGGATACTTACGGACGATGTATGATATCTTCGGTAGACACAGAAAGTCAATTGTACATAAGTGCGGGCTCTAATTTATCAAATAAAGAAATCGGCGGGCCAGCATTGCATATTCATTATAAAGACGACGAAATATTCTATGTGGTATCAGGTGAGTTTCTAATTCAATTGGAGGAAGAGATATCAATTATCAAACAAGGTGATACCGTTTTTATTCCTAGAGGAACTAAACACACTTTTGCAAATCATATCAAGGATAATCCAGGTGAATTGCTTACAATTCATCAACCGATATCATCAGAACTGGAAAAATTCTATGACGTTTTTTGCCACAATGGATATATGAATGAAGAACAAATGAGCAAACAATTTACACAAGAAGAACTTAAATTACTTTTTGCAAATAATGCTTTTGTGGGACAGCCCATCGACATAGAAACGGCATTGAAAAAACTGAAAAAATAAAAAACAGCAGCTAACAAAGTACTGCCGATATCGGGGCTGAACGGATTCGATTGAACTTTTGTACTTCGATTACCCCACTTCGGCAAACTCAAACCATTATAACAAAGCATTTAATTAAGCCTCAAGGGAAGCCTTCCTGTCCCTTATAAATTGGGAATACATCCTCTATGGGCTCTATAATAGTTTAAATCAGTTGCCACTACAGCATACTACTGAATATCTCAGTGCCTCATCGATATGACCGAGGCATGCTAGGTAAAGCCAGCTCCGCACCGCCTACACACAGGGTCGGCACAAGGATGACACATCAACGGTACATCAATCACACATGAATGGTACATGCACAACTTACGCAAAAAGCGAACATTACTACCATAAAGTGCTAAACCTTCTAAAAAACATACAAATGAAAAATTAGGAAGAGGGAACACACGAGCCCCCTTCCTTGAGAGGCACTATTTAACAAGTATTTTTATGATTTAAAAGCCTGTAGGATAAATATCCACAACTAGTTCTATTTAGTTTTGAGCTAGCTGCGTCATCCTAATTGAGCGAATAGCCTGCAGAAAATGGGTAGTTTTCTCATCGTATGTAGAGGGGTTTTGAAAAAAATTGAATTCCTTTTAGGAGTTATGCAATACTTAATTACAAAAGTAGGCTGTGTTAGTGGCATTCAAAAAAAATAGGGGTGGACAAATGGGTGGACAAATGAAAAATGCCGCCTTAAGGTCTAATCTGCTTTTTTTGCTATTTTTGGCTAAATACTTCTCATGTTTGGTAAAAGATTTTTCTTAGGTTTCGTACTGTTTCTTGCATTCCTAAAAGGGGTTGATGCTCGTATTCGTGAGTTGGAAAAGCCCTTAGAAAAAACGTTAGTTGAAATGCTCGCCAAAAAGTATCCTTCGTTTGCAGATGTGAATGGCCTAAAAGCATCCTTAAAAAAAGATTTGGCTCATTTATCGCAAAGCAACCCAATTTCTGCTAAGATTATTGCCAATGTTTTTGTTGCTAACAAAACTGCCGACGTACAAGATGCACTTAATGCAACTAGTGCTGGTCTTTTTAAGCAAGCATTGCAGGCATCGACAAATTTAAAGCGTACGGATTTAGAACTATGGGTGTCTACCCAATATGGCTTTTATCTGTATACCTACAGAAAGTACGAAGAGACTTTTCCGCTTTTTATGTCGTGCATCAATTTTTTAGACCATATAGATGCCGAGACGATCATTAGTCCCTGCGAAACCTATAAAAAAGTAGGCTATTTTTTAATGACGGTTGAAGATTATGAAAAGGCAGGCGAGTATTTATTGAAAGCGAAACAATATGCCGAACCGAATAGTGCAGCGCTTGCAGCCATTACCGATAATCTGGGCATAAATAGTATGAAGCTAAATAGGCTGGTTGAGGCAGAAGCCTACTTTGAGGAAGCGCGGATTTTAGCAAAAAATGCGAAGGATGAATTGAGATATGCAAAGGTATTGGGCAATATGGCTACAGTTAAATTCAAGCAAAAAAAGTACTTGCCAGCTATCGATCTGTTGAAACAGGATATAGCCATATCTCAGCAGGTTAATAACACACAAAATACTATTTTCGCTTTGGTAATGTTGGGAAAGGTGTACTCCGCAAATGGAGCTATCGAAAAGGCTGAAGAAATACTGCGTACTGCCCAAGTTTACGCTCAATCAAAAACCTACCTTCAAAGTTCGGATTACGAAATCAATACCCTCATTTTAGAAATTGCCAAAAAAACGGGTAATGATAAAGAAGAGCTTTTAGCTAGAAGAAGACTTGAAGAGCTTAAAAAGACACTTACTTATTTAGACGGGAGAGATGTCATCACTAAAGTGAGTTGGAGATTGGAGAAGGAAAAACTGCAACTTAGTATCGAAGCTGAAAAGGCAAAAAGAGAAAAGGAAACACTATTAAAAATACTAGCGCTAGCTGGCTGTCTTGTCTTATTGGTGATGATTGTTTTTGTAATTAGGGGTTATCAAAAGAAGATCAAGACCAAAGAAACCGAATACGATGAGAAATTACAGCGCCTCAATTTAGATAAGGAGAAGTCTGAACAAAAACTGAAGGTAAATCGTCAAACTTTGCAATCGTATAAAACTTATCTAGGAGAGAAAAATGATCAAATCAAGGAGTTGGAAGTTGAAATGGCTAAAATTAGAGAGTCTTCAACGGCTTATTCCGAAAAATATAAAAATAAAATTGAGGCACTTTTGAACTCGCATTTGTTAGATAATGATACTTGGGTAGAATTTAAAAGTGCATTTATTCAACAACACTCCAGCTATTATCAAAATCTTGCCCAAAACTTTAAAAACCTTACCGACTCTAATTTGAGAATGATATTCTTATTGAAATTGGAAATGAACAATGCTGAGATTGCTAGGATATTGGGACTAACTTTAGAAGGCGTAAAGAAATCTAAACAGCGGTTGAGAAAAAAATATGGAGAACAGTATGAAGCGCTGTTTAATTAAAGGTATATGGTGTGTTTAGCTAAAATACTAATTCATCAGCTAATGATCACATTCTCTATATAAAATCTCACATCTCATATCTCAATACTCGCATCTATTTCTTATTTTGCACCAATGCAGTTTAAAGAGATTATTGGACAAGAGGAGGTAAAGCAACACTTATTGCAAACCGTAGCCGAGAACAGGGTTAGCCATGCGCAACTTTTTCTTTCGCCTGCCGGAAGTGGCGCTGTACCTATGGCTATTGCCTATGCCCAATACATTAATTGCCAACAAAAAACAGCCGTTGATAGCTGTGGCGAATGCTCTTCTTGTCGTAAATATGAGCGTTTAATCCATCCCGATTTACACTTTTCTTATCCTTTCTTTGCATCAAAAGATGTGAAAATTGCTACTGATGTTCTGGAAGAGTGGCGAAACATGGTGCTGGAAAATCCTTATTTCGATTTGGATATTTGGCGTTCTAAATTAAGTGCAGATAACAAGCAGGCAAACATCAATATCGCCGAAGCACATGACATTATCAAGAAATTAAGCTACAAGGCTTTTGAGGCAGATACCAAAGTGCTGATCATGTGGTTGCCCGAATTTTTGGATAGGGAAGGAAATGCCCTGCTGAAAATTATTGAAGAACCACCTGCAAATACACTTTTCATTTTAATTGCACAAAATCAGGAACAAATATTAACCACCATTTTATCTCGTACACAGATTGTTAAAATCCCTAAGTTGGCAGATGAAGTAGTTAAACAATACTTGATAGATAAAGTTAATCTCTCCGAACATCAAGCCGAAGAATATAGTTTTTTGGCAGATGGAAATTTAATAGAAGCTAATGCTTTGCTGGCAGATCAAGTGAATAACAATGCAGGCTATTTTTCGGAGTGGTTGCGAATGGCTTACAGTAACAGAGTGCCAGATATGATGGCCTTTACCGAGACTGCGGCAAGCTGGGGAAGGGAGAATCAGAAAAATTATATCAAATACGGCATCAATTTTTTAAGGGAATGTGGCTTAATTCTTAGTGGAGCCGAAGCCTTGGTGAAACTGCCTCCTCAGCACCTAGAAGTGGCAAAAAAGTTATCAAGTGTACTAAATATGCCAATAGTAGAAGCTTTAATTAACGAGTTGGAAAAAGCTCATTATCATATCGAACGTAATGCGAATCCAAAAATTCTGTTTTTAGATGTATCTTTACAATTGGTAAAAATTATAAAATTTAAAACGCTCCCGAAAGGGACTCAATATATATACACGTAATTATGGGATGTGGAAGTTGTTCGACGGGAGGTGGTTGTGCCCCCGCTGGCTGCAAAAGTAATGGTTCTTGCCTTACTGGAGGTTGCCAAAAAATGGAAGTATACGACTGGCTGTCTAATTTAGATATGCCATCTAATTATAAACCTTTTCCAATTATTGAGGTTAAGTTTAAAGGCTCTAGAAAAGAGTTCTTTGTTAACAACGATGATATTTATTTGGAAATTGGCGAGTTGGTAGCTGTTGAAGGCCCAACTGGCGGATACGATATTGGTCACGTTTCTTTAACTGGCGAATTGGTACGTACGCAACTGAAACGTAGAAAAGTACCTATCGACCAAGTTACTCGTAAGATTTACAGAAAAGCTAGCGAAGCTGATGTAGAGAAATGGAAAATAGCTAAAGATTTGGAGTGGGAAACCATGCACAAAGCTCGTACGCTGGCTTTAGATCTAAAGCTTTCTATGAAAATTAGCGATGTAGATTACCAAGGTGATCGTACAAAAGCCACTTTCTTTTATACCGCTGAAGGTAGAGTTGATTTTAGGGAACTGATCAAAAAAATGGCAGAGACCTTCCGTATCCGTATCGAAATGCGCCAAATTGGGATGCGTCAAGAAGCGGGTCGTTTGGGAGGTATTGGTTCTTGCGGTCGCGAATTATGCTGTTCTACTTGGTTAACTAACTTTAAAACAGTTTCTACGGCTGCAGCTCGTTACCAAAATCTTTCGTTAAATACGTTGAAATTGGCTGGTCAATGCGGTAAATTAAAATGTTGTTTAAACTATGAGCTAGATACCTATTTGGATGCTTTGAAGGATATCCCAGATCGTATCGAATCTCTGCAAACCGATGTTGGTGTAGCTCGTCATCAAAAAACAGATATCTTCAAGAAACTGATGTGGTTCAGCTATGCTAACCAAGAAGATTGGATTCCGCTAAAAGTTGACCGTGTGAAAGAGATCATGGCTATGAATAAACGTGGAGAAAAGCCAAGTAACTTAAAAGATGAAGCGGTTGAATTGAAAACTACAGCAGTAGTAGAAAAAGTTCACGATTATGAAAATGTGGTTGGTCAAGACAGCTTAACTCGTTTAGACGAGAAAAACCGTAACAAGAACAATCGTAACCGAAATAATAACAACAGAAACGATAGAGAGCGTGGAGAACGTGGAGAGCGTGATAGAGATAGAAACCGACCTCAGTCTAATCAAAGTGGTAATGCAAATGTGCAACCTGGTTCGAAAAATAGGGAAAAACCACAAAACCAGAATAGGCCACAACAGCAGAAATCTCAAGATAGACCTCAACAAGAGCAAAGCCAGAGAAATCAGCCTAAAAACGATAATAGGCCACAGCAAAATCAAAGGCCACAACAAAAACCTGTTGAGGCTAAAACAAACGAGAATGCGCCAAAGCCTCAAGCAGAGGGTGGAAACCCAGAACAAAAACGTAATAACCGTAACAGGAATAAAAACCGAAATAAGAATAGGGAGCAAGGACCAAAGAATACAGACCAAGGACCAAAGCCAAATGAGTAGTAGGCAACAAGAAACAAGAAACAAGGAGCAAGGAGCTTTCAAAGTTAGAAGGGGTCTGCGATTTGCTTGTCCCCCTTTGGATAGTTTACCCCGACTATTCGGGAAGACAGGGGGAGGATTTACCAATAAGCTAATCTTAAAACTGAAATTTATTGCTTTCTTCTGTTTGATGTTCGTTTGTTCTTCCTGTAATTTCAATGCGGTTGTTGATACCAATCAAAGTGTTGAGGATAACCAGTGGTTATATGCTAATGCAGCAAAAGCCGAATTTGAAATTACTGATGTGACAAAGCCTTATCAGGTTAATTTCAAGCTGCGGATCAATACGGAGTATAGGTATTCAAACTTGTTTGTTCTCGCCACTTTTAAAGATGCGAAAGGGCGTAAAAGAACACGTTATCAGTTTAAATTGGCAAAAACAGATGGGCAATGGTTAGGTAAAGGTTCTGGAGATTTATATACTTATGTCTTTCCTTTACTTAAAAATCATCGCTTTGCAGATACTGGGAAATATAGTGTGGAGATAGAACAAAATATGCGAGATAACCCGTTATTGGGCATAAGCGATGTAGGGATTGAAGTGAGGTAAAATATTGGGTTAACTGTTTAAATCGTTTAACTGGTTAATTGAATACTGTAAGTCTTGCAACTGAAAAATGTAGTTGTTTCTGTGCTTAAAATTGCTAAATTGTTGGAAAGTTATAATGTTTAAAAGTTGAGGGAATATTTAATCATTCAAAATTCACTCATTTAATCATTAATTGTATATGAGAAAGAGATTATTGGCAGCTTGCCTGCTACTACTAACATTTTCGGTTAACGCTGCCGAAATCAAATTTTTAGAAAATCCAACTTGGACTACAGTGCTTGAAAAAGCGAAAAAGGAGAATAAAATCATCTTCTTGGACGCCTATGCAACTTGGTGTGGCCCATGTAAGCAAATGGATCAAGAAACTTATACCAATCAGGCAGTGGCCGATTTCTATAATGCCAATTTCATTAACGTGAAGTACGATATGGAGAAAGGTGAAGGCGCAATGTTAGCAGATCGCTACTATGTGTCAGCTTATCCAAATTTGGTTTTTATCAACCCCGATGGTGTGTTGTTGCACAAAGGCGTTGGTTTCATCGCTGCAAACGAATTTTTGGCTTTAGCTAAAACCGCTAAAAATCCAGAAACACAATATTATACTTTAAAAAAGAATGCTTCGAAACTTACTAATGCGCAATTTTTAAAGTTTGCCAAACAAGCTGTAGACTTGCAAGATGAGGATTTTGGTTTTATCAGTAAAGATTTCTTAGCCGCTAAAGCAGATATTTTAGGCGATTCTGATCTGATTGATTTGATTATGAATTATGCTTTTGCACTTCCAAAGGAAAAGGACTTGACTTACTTTTCTGCGAGTAAAAGCAAAATATTAAGGGAGGGTAAATATACTGAAGATGATTTCGAGGAACGTTTAGTGAGTTTAGCTATCCAGTTTGCACTTTCAGAAGAAGTTCAGGTTACTGAAGAGATGGATTTTGAAGCCATTAAGAAGATTTTGGATAAATATGTTCCAGAACGTTCGTTTTTTGTTTACAACTATTTCAAAACACAATATTTCTTGGAAAATAAAGAGGTTGACGAAGCATTAACTTCATTTAATGAGATTTTAGATCACCCTGAAAAATCTGACTACCAACAATTATGCAATGCGATGATGGGTTTTGGACCAATTCTATTTGAAGAAGGCAAGCTGGATACCTACTTAGCAAAATTCAATGCGATTCCTGTTCCTGCTAAAGAAGCTAATGTGGCGTATTTAAAAGACTTCGTGAAAGCGATTATCTACATCAAAACCAAGCAAACAGATAAGTTTAAAGAAATTGCAAATGCAATGCTTGCCAACGCAACAACTCCAGAAGATATAAAGAAAGATTTGAAGTTAGCTTTACAGAATATGGGGAACTAGAATTTTGGTTAATCGTTTAGTTGTTGGAATTGGTTAATCGGTTAAGTTTGAAACTGGTTAATCGTCTTTAGCATTACCATTCCTATTTCGTCATCCCAGATTTAGTCTGGGATCGTAATGCAGTAGTAGGCTAATTACTAATTATTTTCTTGTTTTATGCTTTAAGATCCCAGCCTGCGCTGGGATGACGACAACGATGCGTAAATCCAAAATCGTCAATTATAAAAGTGGTAACAACTGCTCCAAAGCCATTCCTCTACTTCCTTTCAACAAAATAAGCGAATCTTTCCAGCCTTGTGCTTGGATAAACTCCGCCGCTTCGGTGGGTATAGCAAAGAAATTAGCGTTAAAATCGCCTTTGGTATCATAAAAATGATGACCTACAAAAATTAAGGTTTCTATTTCATTTTTAAGCGCTAGCTCTATGATACGTTTGTGCTGTTCAGCAGATTCATCGCCCAATTCAAACATATCACCCAAAATGGCAATCTTGTTAGCAGAAGTTAGGCTGTTTAAATTGGTAATTGCTGCGGCCATACTGCTTGGGTTAGCGTTATAAAAGTCGCAAATTATGGTGTTTTTCTCTGTTTTGGTTAACTGAGAGCGGTTATTAGTCGGGAAATAATCGGCTAAGCCTCTATTGATTTCCTCGGAACTTAATTTAAAGAAACAACCAATGCTGATGGCTGCTAAAATATTTTCGAAGTTATAGGTGCCAGTCAAGTTAGCTTTCGCTTCGTGGGTTTTGCCTTCAAAGCTCCAATCAAATTCAATTAAGGGGTCACTATGCTTAAGTATGCCTTGTACAGTACCTTCTTCGGCAATATTGTACCGTACCACATTTTTAACTTCGGCTTTGCTTACCATTTCTGTTAGGTCTTTGTTGGCGGCGTTTACAAACGCATAACCGTTACTCTCACTTAAATAAGCATAAAGCTCAGCTTTTCCTTTCTTAACTCCCTCAAAGCCACCAAAACCTTCTAGATGTGCCATGCCAACATTGCTAATCAAACCGTGGGTGGGTTGTGCGATGCTACATAAAAGTTCAATCTCTTTTTGATGGTTGGCACCCATTTCAATTACAGCAATTTCTACCTTATCGGTAATATTCAAAATGGATAGGGGAACGCCAATGTGGTTATTCAAATTTCCTTTGGTAGCAAATACCTCGAAATGTTCTGCAAGTACAGCCCTAATCAGTTCTTTGGTGGTGGTTTTGCCATTGCTTCCCGTTAGGCCAACTACAGGAATGCTCAGCTGTTTTCTGTGGTGCTTGGCTAGCGCTTGTAAAGTGCTCAGTACATCTTCTACCAAAATGAATTTATCGCCTTTGGCATAAGCCGGATTGTCGATAATCGCAAAAGCAGCACCGTCTGAGATCGCCTTTTCTGCAAATTTGTTAGCATCAAAATGATCACCTTTCAAAGCAAAAAATAAACAATCAGCTGTAATAGATCGGGTATCTGTACAAATTACAGGGTATTTTAAGTAATGTTGATAAAGCTGTGCGATATTTGCCATGTTGCTAATTGTGTTTTTTGCTTTGTAAAATTACGAATGCTTGAATGAAATCAAATATTCTTTTAGTATTATTGAGTAAGTAGCCACAGATGCACAGATAAGAGTTTCTTAAATAAGGATAAATAAATCTGTGTATCTGTGGCTAAAAAAAGGATTGGCATGAAAAAAACATTACTCTCTCTGTGGCTTGGATTATTATGCTTGCCGTTATTTGCACAAATACAAAGTCCAGATGCTTTTTTGGGTTATGAGTTGGGTACGCATTTCTCTGCCCATCAAAAAGTAGTAGATTATTTTAAGGATGTAGCGGCTAAAAGCGGTAATGTGAAGCTTCAATCTTATGGCAAAACTTATGAAGGAAGAGAATTGCTGTTTGCTATAGTTTCCGATCCGTCAAACATGGAAAGGTTAGAGCAGATCAGAACAAATAATCTCGCCATCTCTAATAATGATAAAAACGTAAAAATAAGCAACCAGCCAGTTATTGTTTGGTTAAGTTATAATGTACACGGTAACGAGGCTAATTCTACCGAAACAGCCATGAAAGTGCTTTATACACTGGCAGAAGCGAAGGATGAAAAAACCAAGCAATGGCTGAAAAATACGGTAGTGATTATAGATCCTTGCCTAAACCCAGACGGTAGGGAAAGATACGTGAATTACTTCAATAGCGTAGTAGGTACAGTCCCCAATCCAGACCCTGCGGCTAGAGAGCATTTTGAACCTTGGCCTGGAGGTAGAACCAACCATTATCATTTCGACTTAAATAGAGATTGGGCATGGCAAACTCAAATTGAAAGTGAGCAAAGGTTAAGGCAATACCACCACTGGTTGCCGCAAATCCACGTGGATTTTCATGAACAAGGTTACAACGAGCCTTACTATTTTGCGCCAGCGGCAGAGCCGATACACCAAGCGGTTACGCCGTGGCAAAGGGATTTTCAAGTGATAGTAGGGAAAAATAATGCGAAGTACTTCGATGAAAATGGTTGGCAATATTTCACTAAAGAACGTTTTGATTTGCTATATCCATCTTACGGAGATACCTATCCGTTATATAATGGCGCCATAGGCATGACCTACGAGCAAGGAGGAATAAGAGCAGGATTGGCTGTAGTAACGGCAGACGGAGATACATTAACTTTAAAAGATCGAATTTCGCACCACTTTACTACGTCGATGTCTACTTTGGAAGTGGCATCTGGGCATGCCGAAAAATTGGTTTTGGAATTTAGGAAGTTCTTCGAGCAAAGTTTAACGCCATCCACCACTTACAAAAGCTATGTGATTAAATCACAAAATATCTCGAGATTGAGAAAACTAGCAGAACTGTTGACGAGAAATAAAATCAGCTATGCTTTTGGTTCAGAAAAAACGGACAAAACCTTAAATGGCTATAGCTACGAAACACAAAAGATAACGCAGTTTAAGCTCGAACGTAACGACATGGTGGTTAATGTTGCACAAAAACACGGCGTATTAGCTAACATTCTTTTTGAGCCTCAAACCTTAATTACAGATTCTAATACTTACGATATCACAGCTTGGGCACTGCCTTACGCTTACGGATTAAATGCTTATGGCCTAAAGGAAAGTGTTTCGGGAGGTTATCCTTTTATTGAAGAGCAGAAAAGGACCTTTGACAGTGTGTCGAAGCCTTATGCTTGGGTATTGTCGTGGAACGGGATGGAAGACGCAAAAGTGCTGATGGCATTGCAACAAAAAGACATTAAGGTAAGGATGGCCGAACAAAGTTTCACCATTGGTGGCATTAGCTATAAAGCGGGAACCTTATTGATCTACAGGGCAGAAAATGAAAAGAAGATTTCAGGTTTTCAATCAAGCTTGGAAAAACTACTTAAAGATCTGAATGCAGATTTTAGGGTATTGAGTTCAGGTTATGTAGAAAAAGGAAAAGACTTTGGCTCTTCTACTTACAGATTGCTCAGCATGCCAAAAGTGGTAGTATTAGCTGGTCAGGAAGTTTCTTCACAGTCGATAGGAGAGATTTGGCATTTCTTTGAGCAGGAGCTGAATTATCCTATTTCAATATTAAATGTTTCCGCTGTTGCTAATTTAGACATTCATAAAATCAACACTTTAATTGTAGCAGATGGCTATTATGCAGATAAGCTGGCCGAGCAATTGGCCCCTTGGGTAAGTGCTGGTGGCAAGCTCATTTTGTTGGAAGATGCGATTGCAGCATTTGTGGGTAAAAAACCGTTCCAGATTAAAAGAAAGGAAGAACCGAAAAGCAATGACGCAAAAAGTGGAAACACCCAAACTTATAGTAGCAGAGATCACGATTTTAGTGACGCCATTCCAGGCGCTGTCTATAAAGTATATCTAGATCAGACCCATCCACTGAGCTATGGCATTGGAAAATATTATTACACGCTAAAAACCGATGCCAACATTTATGAACCATTGGAGAATGGATATAACATTGGCTTGTTAAAACCCGACAGTTATATCGCAGGCGTAGCTGGAGCTAAGGTAAAGAGTAAAATTTCATCGGGTATGTTATATGCATCTCAGTCAATAGGAAAAGGGGAGGTTCTGTATCTTTCTACAGGATTAATTTTTAGAAATTTTTGGGAGGTTGGCAAGCAGATGCTGGTGAATGGGGTCTTTTTGAATTAGGGTTTGTTTACTAGAGTATACCTTAATACACTTTTAGTAGGATAGAGACGCAAAGGGCACAAAGTATTAATGTCTTTCTTTAATGCGTAATTGCTATAACTGTTCGGAATTTAAGTGAGTGCAAAGATTAGCCTCCTAGCCGGCTGGGCTTAGGTACTTTGTCGCGACAAAGTATCCAAAGCGCTCGTAGATCTGCTGAGGTGCCCTTCCAAAAGACCGACACATCAAAAACGATGTCGCTGCCTGTCAGAAGTAGACAGTTTATGCACGACGGTTTATTTTTCCTTTTGCCCATTTTTTGATTTGGTTGGAACTGGAGATTGACGTTAGTGCTCGGCGGCAAACAGTAATTTATGAATTTGGGTTAACGTAGAGCCGAAAAAGATGTTTACAGAGAATAGGTTTCGTCGACAAAAAATCTGTTGTATTAGCGCTTCAATAATTTAGATCTATAGGTTGTAATGGATAGGCAATGTTTATTTATTCATCACCAACCGTTAGCAACCATCTAATGGTGGGTTTCCCTACCCATAAAATTAACTACTTAAAAAACTTTGTAATCTTTGTGTCTGGGTGGTTGGTTTTAGTCTTCCGAACAGTTGAGTTGTGATCATCGACAATTCAGATAGTAAATGTTTATTGATAAACCAACTAGGACAAGTTGTGTCACAGCAGGTGCAAACACTATAACAACTTCGAACCAACTTCGTACCAGCTTTGATAAAACAGTTAAGAATACGCATTTAGATACGCTACAGTCTCTTTTTTGAGTAGTTTTTGCCTAGAGTTATGCTGGAAACAAGGTATTTGGAAGGGTTATAATGCTAAGTAAGCATTGATTCCATGACTATGTTACCAAGCGTTAATAAGATAGTAGCTACCTTAATAATAAATTGCAAATAAGAGAAGAAGAATTATTGTGTCTAGCGTGGATTTTTTTATTTTAAAAGAACTTAACGGCGGAACATGTCGATGCAAGGCGCCTTCCATTTATGACGTTCTTTTTAAGACCTATGAACGTAGTGGCTTTCCCCGATTACGCGAAATCCAACACATGCAGATAATAAACTGTAACGAAATCCAAGTGCTGATAGAGAACGTATATTTTTTTGACTTGCTACACGTAGGTGCCAATTGACTCCTTTAAATTCCTAAAAGCGTGCAAAGCGTAGTGAAGCATCGGCTTATAAAAAGATGGTTAATATAGAATTGGTTTTGTAAAACCGAGATCGTTTGTTAAAAAATGTTAAATAAAATTTGTGTTACATAAAGAATGTCTCTATATTGGCTTTTAATTAATTATTAACTAACCTAAATTTTTAAAAAGTTTATGAAAAAACTTCTACAAAGTTTGTTCATTTTGCTATTCGTGGCCACGTCGGCTATTGCGCAAAATAGAACAATCACAGGAACGGTTACTTCTAAAGAAGACGGCCTCCCAATTCCTGGTGTGAGTGTAAAAGTAAGAGGTACTAATGTTGGCGTTTCAACGGGCGCTAATGGAAAATTCTCTTTATCAGTTCCTTCTAATGCTACAGCATTGGAATTTAGTTCAATCGGTTTTGGAACGCAAACTATCAACATTGGATCTTCGAATAATGTTAATGCATCGTTAACAACGGATTCAAAATTGCTTAGTGAGATTGTGGTCACGGGTGTCGGCGTTGCTACTGATAAGCGTAAAACAGCTATTGCGATTGAATCTGTGTCATCAAAAAATATGTTAGCAGTTCCTTCTGCTTCCCTTGATCAGGCATTGATAGGTAAAGTTGCGGGTGCACAAATTTCCTCAACTTCTGGACAGCCTGGACAACAAGCATCAATTTTGTTAAGGGGTATAAATACTCTGGGAAATACTCAGCCCATGATTTTGGTAGATGGTGTTGAGATCAACGCAGGAAGTAATAATAATGGCTCTGGTACAAATGTTTCATCGCGTCTTTCTGATTTGGATCTGTCTAACGTTGATAGAGTTGAGGTAATTCAAGGCGCAGCAGCCGGCACGTTATATGGTGCACAGGGTGCAAATGGTGTTATTCAGATTTTTACTAAGAGAGGTTCGAAAAACTCAGCTCCTGTAATAACAGTATCGTCTAGAGCAAACATTGATAATGTGTTAAAAGGTAAATTCGGAAGAGCGCAAAATCATTATTTTCAAACAGATGCAGAAGGATATATTGTTAGCGGTAATGCGGGAAACCCAAGAATTCAAAGAGATGACAATGGTTTTTGGGATGCGCCTTTAGCACCTGCTTTAACAGGAACGTTATTAAATGATAAGCCTTACAAAGAGCAAACATATGATCATTTTGACCAATTGTTCAAATCTAACGCAACTACTTTTAATAATAATATTGGAATTTCTGGTGGTGGAGAGAGCGTTGATTATTCTGTTAGCGCTTCTAACTCAAATCAACAAAGTATTTTAAACGGAAGACTAAAACGTACTAACCTAAATCTAAATTTGGGAGTAGAAGTTTTTAAGAACTTTACTTTGAGATCTACTACGCAATTAATTTATTCAGATAATAATACTGGAGGAATTACTGGTGCAAATAACGTATATAGTGGACTTGGATCTGCATTAACTTCACGTGCATTCTGGGATCTAAAATTTAGAGATCCGTTAGGTAATACAGTTTCGAATCCTGAGCAGGATAACTCTGTAAATCCATTTTATACTTACGATTTTAGAAAATATAATGCTAAAAATACACGTATAGTACAAGGAATGGAATTCAACTACAAATTTCCTAAATTTGTTGAATTGAATTACAAATACGGTTTAGATACTTACAGGTTTGATTTTCAAGATGATATCCTTTATCAGCTTAATACTGCGGCACCAGGTGTTGGTCTAGATCCTTTTAATGGTCGTATAACCTTGGATAGAGATAGACAAACTTTTCAAAACTCCCTGTTTTCAGTTTTTGTAAAAACAGATTTTCAAAAGGATTTTGGTCTTTCCCTACCGATTCAAACTTCAACTCAGCTTTCTTATGATTATCGTCATAAAAGGTATCAGAATGTTACGACAGAGGGCACTGGTTTTTCACCTTATCCACCATTCTCAGCAGCCGTTGCAGATACTAAAACCTATACAGAAAGTTCATCGGAGTTTGTTACCTTTGGATACTTGATTAACCAACGTGTTGATTATGGTAATTTATTTGGTTTTTCAGGGGGTGTTAGAATTGATTATTCTTCTGCTTTCGGAGCAGGAAATGACGCATTTGTTTTCCCAAGAGGTGACGTATATTTTAGATTTGATGATTTGATTAAGAATAAGTCGATTTATGAATTGAAATTACGCGGAGCTTATGGCGAAGCGGGAACGCAACCTGGCGATTTTGATAGACAAATCACCTTGTCGAGTGGTCAGATAGGAAATAGTGGCTATTTAGCTAGCCAAAGTACATCAAGAAATGCTAACCTTGCAGTACAACGTTCAAAAGAAACAGAAATCGGTCTCGATTTGGGATTGCTTTTAGGACAAAAGAATTGGTTCAAAACATTAAAATTGAACGCAACGTATTGGGACCGAAAAAGTACTGATGTTATTAGAGCGGTGGATATAGCTCCATCATCTGGGGCTAGTGCATTATTGGACAATTTATTAAGCTTCAGTTCATCTGGTTTCCAATTTGCTGTTGATGCAGAGGTATATAATTCATCAGATTTTAAATGGTCGTTTGGCACAAGATTTGGTGCTAGCAAGATGATGGTTGATAAGGTGTTTAATGGAAAAGACATTACTATTGGCGGGTCTGGTGCAGGTCAATTCGTTATAAGACAAGGAACTGAACTAGGAACTATGTTTGGAAAAAAACCATTGAGTAGTGTAGATGAATTAGATCCTAATGGCGTTAGATACATCCCAGTAGCTGATGTCGGTAACTATGTATTGGTTGACGGAATGGTTGTTAATCAAAGCACTAAAGCAGTTTCTTTTACAAGTGACCAAGTTGAAATAGGTAATCCGAATCCAGATTTCACTGTGTCATTTACAAATAATTTTACAATTAAGAAAAATTTGAATTTATCTTTTCAAATTGATTGGACAAAAGGTAATGATGTATACAATCAAACAAAACAATGGTTGTATAGGGATTTAATTCATTCTGATTTGGATAAAGCAGTAACTATAGGTTCTCAAACAGGTCCTTTTGTTAACTACTACAATTCATTATACCAAACCAATAATACAAATTCTTATTTTGTAGAGGATGGTTCTTTTGTTCGACTTAGAGATGTGACGTTAAGCTATAATTTTAGTTCTTTGATCAATAATCGTTTTGTGAAAAATGCATTTTTGAGTGTTTCTGGAAGAAACTTATTTACGATAACAAAGTATACTGGTATCGATCCTGAAGCAGGAGCTAATTTCAATAGCGCCATTTACCGCGGTTTGGATTTATATGCGTTCCCTAACTTTAGAAGTTACCAGTTGAGTCTTTCATTAGGGTTTTAATTTTTTAAGAAGTAAGAATATGAAAACAATAAAGTATTTCGTAACGTTAATTTTTCTTGTCGGAGTTTTGGGCTCTTGTAAAAAAGAAATTTTAGACGTTAGCAATCCAAATCAGCCAGGTTCAGAAGCTTTGGCTACAGAAGAGGGTATTAAACGTGCCTCCTTAGGAATCTACAGTAAATTCAATTTGGACTATTGGTGGTTAACGCTAGGTTATCACGATATTATGGGTGATACGTATTTCATTTCAGCGGGAAATTTTTCTTGGAGATGGGCGAATCAAACATCAAAAATTACACTTTCTGACGGCACAGTTCTCACACCTCCACAAGGGGGCGCTCAGGCAGTTGAACTAAGATCTCGAAATGACCGTTCGTTCGGAGACGATAATGCCTTCAGTAATGAATGGGAATCTTGTTATGCAGTTAATAATCAGGCTAATTTGATATTAGAAGCAGTAAATATGCCAGACGTTAAGTTTGTTGGAAACGCTGATATGAAAAGGAAAGTAACGAGAGCATGGGCCTATTTCTGGAAAGGATTTTCATATTCTAGACTAGGTTCGATGTACATTTCTGGTATTGTAAATGATGAACCAGGTCAAACTAGCGGTAATTTTGTTACAAATACTCAAATTATTCAAGAAGCCAATAAAAATTTCGATCTTGCTGCAGCGGAATTGCAAGGTCTAACGGCAGATACAGATTATGAAGATTTTTTATCAGCCTTTTTCCCTGATTTTGTAGATGAGCATACTAATGTTATGTCTCCGCAAGCTTGGATTAGAAACATGAATACTTATAAAGCGAGGAATTTGCTTGTAAATAAAACTGTAGATCAAATGACCTCTACAGACTGGACTACCATTAGAAGTTTGAGTACTAATGGTATTCAACAAGCAGATCCTATTTTCACTATGAGATCGGCTAATGCTAATGATCTAGTTTCTCAAAGTGCTTGGGCGCCAGCGCGGTTGTTGATGTCTGGTTGGGAATATGTATCTGAGCGATTGGTTCAAGATTTTAAGCCTGGAGATGCACGATTGACTAGAAATGTTGTTCCTGTGACTGGAGGAACAGTAGTGAATAGAAGTGGAAGAGGTTTCCAGTATGGAACAAGATGGGCATTTAAGCCTATTGAGCAGGGAGGTGATTATGCTTCAACTCAAGCAGGACTTGCGGAGATCCCGGTCGCATGTTCATATGAAGAAAATGAACTAATGTTAGCAGAAGCCAATATAAAGCTTACTGCTGTTGAAGTGGGATTGCAAGCAATTGATCGCGTTCGAGTTTTCCAGAATGCACAACTACCTGCCGTTGCTGGTTCGGGACTTAATGCAATTCAAGCTTATGAAGAACTTCGCCGTGAAAGACGTATTGGCTTAATTAACAAGAACGTTTCGTTTTATGATGCTCGTAGATGGGGAGTGATTAAAACAGGAGTAGGCAGGACTGGAGCAGTTGTTGTTGGTCCTAGTGGAGTTATTGATAATAATGCAACAATTGACTATAATTACTTGAATTATTGGGATATTCCAAAGACTGAGTTGGATTTCAATTCAAACTCAAATCCAACGGTTTCAGTAATAGGAAACTAAGGATTATCACATTACGATATACCTCCAACGAGTTCATTTCTCGTTGGAGGTTTTTGCTTTAAAAGGTAGAAGTAATCCCACAGAATACAGCGCTTATTACCGTAAATTAGATACATATCTGTTTTGCATTATTAGCTTTTTTCATATGAAAACTATTAGTGGTCTCTTCAAGTGTTGTGGGAAATTACTGGTATTTAAGAACACATAGCTGCAGATGAATATTTTTATATGACCTAGAGACTTGATGAAGTTGTTATACAAACTAAGTTCTAAATTTAGTTCGTAGGTATGATTTCAGTTTTTTGCTATCCTTAAACATGTTTAGCAATTGAAATAATACAACTAGGTTATCATTAAGATTAACAGGTGTGCTGGTTTAGGCGGGCTATCAAGGCTATGCTAAAAGTTTAACTAAAAATAAACGATGTTAGCTGATGCCACAGGATTACAAAAATGGAGCTAGCAATCGAACGCTATGCTTCATTTGGGCACTGCTTTTTAATGCTGCTAAAGCAGCAGAATTTATGCTGTGAACTATTTACATGCTTCAACCAAGCGTTTAAAAGCGATAGTTAACACCATCCAAAAAATTATCGAGGACAACAGATTATCCTTCTTTAAATACCAATAACTTATGCTACAGCTTTTCCTAGTATTGCTCTATTCATTTAATGAAATAAGTTACAATATGAATACACCTGCAAGGCCTTCGGTACTTACAAAAACTGTATTTGGGATAAATAAATAAAGACTTGAAAACGATAGCTACTTCTTATCCACGCTATACTTCCCTGGCCCAATAAAAATCAAACTGAAAAACACAATGCCAACTTCAATAGCGTGAGAAGCACCCATCACACCTTCGCCTTTTCCAAAGTGAACCAATGCCGCGATTAGCATGGTAAAAGCTAACAACATATTTACCGGACGGAAGAATAAACCTAACACCAACAGAAAGCCGCCCATACCTTCAGCAAGTGCGGCCATTAAGCCCCAAAAGGTTGGTAAAAAGTTAATGCCAATTACTTTCATACTGCTGCCTAAACCAGTCCACATATCTATACCGCCTATAATTTTCGGTAAACCATGAACCATCATCATGGCGCCAAGGCCTACTCTTAAAATTAATAAACCAGTATTGCGGTATTTACCTAATGTGTCAAAAATTGCCATTTTGTATTTAGCTATATTTAAATGTTACGTAGTTATTTGTGATGGACAAAGATACGGATTTGCCCAAAATCATTGCCCTATTGTCGGCGATGTGGCCAGAAGGAAAGGAGAATGCAACAGGATAGTTATACTCCTTCACTAAGTCCCAAATTACTTCTTCTGGCGTTTGACCAAAGTAAATGCTTTCTTCGCCAACTTCATTGAAAGCACCTACTACTAAACCTTTCAGCTTTGCTAATTTGCCTTTGCGTTTTAAGGTACGCATCATTCGGTCTATCGAATATTCATGTTCGCCAACATCTTCTATGAATAAAATTTTATCATCAAAATTCATTTCAGAAACCGAGCCTTCTATAGCTAGTAATAGGGTAAGGTTTCCACCTACTAAAATGCCTTCTTTATTTCCGTCTCTACGAGCAAACTCACTTTGATAGGTGTAAGTGTCATTCTCTCCAAATAAAGCTTTTCTGAGACTCTCTAAAGCCTCGGGAGTACTCTCTTCGAAGGTATATGGCATTTGCCCATGAATACTCTGTGTGTTCAGCGCTGCAAAAGCGTGTGAAAGCAAAATCGTGATATCACTAAAGCCAACCAACCATTTTGGATTTTCGTTAAAGGCAGTGAAATCAAGCTCATCGATAATACGAATAGTTCCGTAGCCACCACGACCAGCAATGATGGCTTTAATGGAAGAATCGTCTAAAAACTGTTGAATATCCTTTGCTCTCAGCTCATCGGTGCCCGAAAATTGATTGTGCGAACCAGTGACAGTTTCGCCTAAAACCACTTCCAACCCCCAGCTTTGTAACATCTCAATTCCTTTATCAATAGGTTTGGGAAGTTTCTTTGCCGGACAAACAATCGCAATTTTATCTCCCTTTTTTAAATATGGTGGCTGTTTAATCATCTTAAAAACGCTTATCTTTGCCAAAATAAATAAATTGTTTTGGATAATAATAAATTTAAAAGATATACCGTAACGGCAGCTTTGCCTTACACCAATGGTCCGGTGCATATTGGTCACTTAGCAGGGGTTTATTTGCCTGCAGATACCTATGTGCGTTATCTCCGCTCAAACAAAAGAGACGTGAAATTCATTTGCGGTTCTGACGAAAACGGGGTGCCCATCACTTTGAAAGCGAAGAAAGAAGGAATTACACCGCAAGAAGTGGTAGATAAATACCATAAAATCATTGGCGATTCTTTTAAGGAGTTCGGGATTTCTTTCGATATCTATCACCGTACTTCATCCTTAACACACCACCAAACGGCAGAAGATTTCTTTGAGAAATTGTACAACGATGGTGTTTTTACCGAGGAAGTTACCGAGCAATATTATGACGAGAAAGCACAGTCTTTCTTGGCAGATCGATACATTACCGGTACCTGCCCTAAATGTGGTAACGAAAATGCGTATGGCGACCAATGCGAAAGCTGTGGAAGTACCTTAAACGCAACAGACTTAATCAACCCAAAATCTACTTTGTCTGGAGAACCTCCAGTAATGAGAGAAACCAAAAACTGGTTTTTGCCATTGGATAAATACGAGGACAGGTTAAGAACTTATATTGAAAGCCACAAAGAATGGCGACCAAATGTGTACGGACAATGCCAAAGCTGGTTAAATGCAGGTTTGCAGCCAAGGGCAATGACTAGAGATTTAGACTGGGGCGTACAGGTGCCAGTAAAAGGTGCCGATGGTAAAGTGTTGTACGTTTGGTTTGATGCGCCTATCGGTTATATTTCGGCTACTAAAGAGTTAGCTAATTATGCGAAATTGGATGTTTGGAACCCGAAAGCTGAGGAATACTATATCGACCAAAATAGTGTAGACAAATTTGATTACGCGGAGTATTGGAAAAGTGAAGACGCCAAGTTGGTACACTTTATCGGCAAGGATAACATCGTTTTCCACTGTATCATTTTTCCGGCAATGTTAATGGCGCATGGTGAATATACACTCGCGGATAATGTGCCTGCCAACGAATTCCTAAACTTGGAAGGTCAAAAAATATCGACCTCTAAAAACTGGGCAGTTTGGTTAAACGAATACTTGGTAGAGTTCCCAGAGAAACAGGATATTTTACGTTATGTGTTAACGGCAACAGCTCCAGAAACTAAAGACAACGACTTTACTTGGAAAGATTTTCAGGCTAGAAATAATAACGAACTGGTAGCCATTTTCGGTAATTTCATTAACCGTGTAACTGTACTTACCCATAAATACTTTGATGGTAAGGTGCCAACTTGTATGGAGCTTACGGATATCGATAATGCAGTGATTGAAGAATTGAAAGCTTATCCAGCTAAGATTAGCGCATCTATCGAGAATTATCGCTTTAGAGAGGCTTTAAGCGAGGTGATGAACGTGGCTAGGTTGGGTAATAAATACTTGGCAGATACCGAGCCTTGGAAATTGATTAAAACCGATGAAGATAGGGTTAGAACCATCCTAAACATTGCTTTGCAAATTGCGGCGAACTTAGAAATTCTAATTGAGCCATTCTTGCCGTTCACTGCAGATAAATTGCAGAAAATGTTGAATTATGGTGGTCATATTTGGGAAGATGCGGGTTCTGTAAGTTTGTTGAAACGCGGTCACCAAATTAATGAACCAATTTTGTTGTTTGCTAAGATTGAAGACGAAGAAGTACAGGCGCAAATAGATAAGTTGAACAATAGCAAAGCCGAAAACGAAGCTGCAAATGCTATTGTTGCTCCAGCGAAGGAAAATATTACTTTCGAAGATTTTGGTGCGATGGATATCCGTGTAGCAACCATTGTGGCTGCCGAAAAAGTAGAGAAAACCAAAAAGCTATTGAAGCTAACTTTAGATACGGGTTTAGACCAACGTACGGTAGTTTCTGGTATTGCAGAACACTACAAACCAGAAGAAATTATTGGTCAGCAGGTGAGTTTGTTAGCTAACTTGGCACCAAGAGAAATCAAGGGAATTGTTTCGCAAGGAATGATTTTAATGGCGGAAGATGCGCAAGGTAAATTGAGTTTTGTAAGTCCAACATCGCCAAGTACAAATGGCGGTGTAGTGAGGTAAGTTATCAAATATGATATAGAAACAGCCTGTTGTTAATTACAATGGGCTGTTTTGTTTTGACTGGCACTGGAGATTAACGGTCATTCTTGGTTGATAACAGTGATTTTTTAAGATGCTTGGCGAAGCCTAAAAGATATGCTAGCGTTAGCCCATCAAATCTTCGTTCAGCTAATTTTCGGTCTCTTATTTTTTGGGTAGCACCGATAAGCCAGAGCATTTACTTTGAAAGAAAAATAAGCAACCGAGAGTTTTTGTTACTTTTTGCGGTCAAAAAGTAAGAGCCTAGCGGCGGCGAGCTAAAAAACATTCTATACGTACTTTAAAAATTGTACTTTCTCAAGCCTAGCCCAAAATAGTAATAGCCCATCATATTTCGCTAGTTACCCCCAAAACCCTTATATTGGCACGATATGGAGTTAAACAATCACTTGCGAGATTTCAGTCGTGCCAGTTTACATTTCTTTAAGAGTTTGGGCTTAACCGACAACGCAGCCGCCGTGGTAAATGCCTTGGTATTGCTGGTGTTGGCAGTAGCGGTCACCTACCTTATCTATTACGTGGTTAGGCGTATTCTTCGTCTCATCGTTATTCAAACCATCCGTAAAACGGATATTTCTTTTTTCAAGTTTCTTTTAGAACATAGGGTAACACATTATTTGTCTTTAATTGCTCCATTCATTGTGCTTTACCTCACCATTCCAGTTGTTTTTCACGATTATCCACAAGTTAGCAAACTGCTGCTAGGGCTTTGTGATATCTACCTCGTTTTAGTAGTAGTTTGGGTGATGATGGCCATCATTAAAGCAGGAGGAGATTTACTAAAAGAGAAACCCAGCTTTAGGGGCAAACCGATAGATAGTTATTTGCAGGTCATCCGTATTTTGTTGTACCTTTTTGGTACGGTGGTGTTGTTTTCTAACCTAACGGGAAAATCTCCGGTGGCATTTTTTACCGCCATGGGGGCGATATCAGCTGTGCTATTGTTGATGTTTAAGGATACCATTATGGGTTTTGTAGCTAGCATACAAGTAACTACTAATGATATTGTGCGTATTGGCGATTGGATTACCATGCCTAAATATGGCGCTGATGGTGATATCTTAGAAATTAACCTCACTACGGTGAAAGTACAGAACTTTGATAAGACGATTACGACCATTCCTACTTACTCCTTAATTTCTGATTCATTCCAAAACTGGCGTGGAATGCGCCAATCTGGTGGACGAAGAATCAAAAGGGCAGTCAACATCAAACAGTCAAGTATTCGGTTCTTAAAAGAAGAGGAATTGTCTCAATTTGAGCAAATTCAATTGATTAGTTCTTATATCCAACATCGCCAAAAAGATATTGAAAAACATAACACACGTACCAACGCTGATAAAAGCTTGTTAATTAACGGTAGAAACTTGACCAACGCAGGCTTGTTTCGTAAGTATATCGATAGCTACATTTCTAACCATTCGGGAACTAATAAGCGCATGAACATTATGGTAAGGCAGTTAGCACCTACGCCACATGGCTTGCCTATTGAGATTTATGTATTTGCCAACACCATTATCTGGGCAGAGTACGAGCATATTATGGCCGATATTTTTGACCACATCATTGCAGCTTCGCCATATTTTGGTCTACAGATTTACGAGGCAGAAGGCTCGGGGGATTTAAAGCATATTGAAATGTTAAATCGAATAGAAGGAGCGTAGATAATTTTATATATTTGCGGCAACAACAGGCCCGGTAGTTCAACGGATAGAATAGGTGTTTCCTAAACACTAGATAGCAGTTCGATTCTGCTCTGGGCTACTTTTTAAAGCATCAATCAGAAAATGGTTGGTGCTTTTTTTTTAACTACCCAAACAGCTCTTTCAAAATAGGGAACCTTTCTTCGTTCCGTATAATGAGTGGCGTAAATAAAATAGGAACAATAACAGATACCAAAAAAGCATCCCAGCCGAAGTAACCTATTTCTTTAAATATTAAGGAATAAATAAAGAACACAATCATGTGGGTAAAATAGAGTACGGTACTACATTTCCTTAAGAAAGCATTGTTCTTTATGCTCTCCAACTTCAAATTGATGGTTAAATAAAATAGTGTAATAGGCAGAAATGAAAACAAAAGAGGCGAGACAATTTCAACTTCATACAACTGAAAAACGATGGCGATAATTACCATCAAGATGATACTCAATTTAGATAGCCTAATCTTGTTTAGGGCGATTAGGCCTCCAACCATCAGGTAAAACATACCAGTAAATAATCGGCCTGTTAAGAATAGGTATTTTACAGCTCTACCTAGGGCTAGCAGTAAGCTGTTTTCGCTTTCTTCTTTTACCAGGTAATTGAATATAGTGGCAATGATGAATAGTGCTATCGATGTCATAAAAACTCCTCGCCATTTGAAATTGATTAACGTTAAAAGGTAGATAAAGGCAATAGAATAAGTCATGGATAGCAGGAACCAAAGAGGCCAGGAGTAGTAGTTTTCGCCAAAGAAAAAAGTGCCTCTTACAAATAGAATGAGGTCTTTTTGAAAGATAAGATCATCGGTAGCATACCGCCAAAGTGTAATGGGTAAAAAGATAATGGTCCAATAAACATAGAGCTTAAAAATCCTAAATAGATAGGGTTTTAGCGTATCTAGTTGATACTTTTTCTCATCAGTTTTATAAACTTTTGAAAACAAGAAAAAGCCAGCAGCCATAAAGAAATAGGGAACAACTAAAAGTAACAAAGCTTCCCATATCTGCATAAAAATAAGATTGTCTACGCCCTTAAACGGATGGGTATGCCCTGCAACAACGAAAAGTGCTAATACAAATTTAGTGACATCTATGCCCTTAAATTCCTTTCTACCTACCGAACGTATTGTATCCATGAGTAAGCCGTTTAATTTAGAATATGGTCTCAAAGGAGACCTATATCTTATTAATGTTTACCGCTTATTGAGAGCGATTGTATGCAACGTTAGCTATTCAGAGGTAGTAGATTAACGAATTTAATAATTTGCTTCAAATATTAACAAGCAGTTGGTGGATTTGTTTCGTTGGTCGCTGGATACTGTCGAATTAATTGATAAGTGCTGTATTGAATTCTATAAAGAGCCTAAATAGGTTTTCGAACGCTGTTAACGGTAAAGTTTTGGCAATATCATCCACATCGTGATAGGCACTTACTCCTCCTTGGGTATATAGGAAAAATGCTGGAACTCCTTTTTCGGTAAAGAAATGATGATCGCTGTTGGCGGCTTTTCCCCGCGGATTAATTTTAGGAAGGTATTTCTGTCTGTCGTTAATTTTATTTAACAAAGCAAATTCCTGGGGATGTATGGTTGCATTCACAACTGTTGCTCCAGCATCACCGTTGCCCAACAAATCTAAATTCCACAGAAAGCGGATGTTTTGCAATGGAAATAATGGATTTTCTGTAAAATACTTCGAACCTAATAGTCCAGCTTCTTCTGCCGCAAAGGCAATAAAAACGATGCTATATTTAGATGGATTGGCAGCATAGTACTTCGCTAAATTTAATAACATGGCAACTCCGCTAGCGTTATCATTTGCTCCTGGGAAATAGGTTTTGCTGCCCATTCCGCCTAAGTGATCATAATGTGCTGTGAAAACAATCATCGAATCGGGTTGGGCGGTGCCTTTTACCATTGCCACAACATTTGCTGCGTGGAAATTCGCTTCTACTTTATTCTCAATAGCAACATTAATTAATTTGGGTTCCGTTGATATGGCTTTTTGATTGATTTCTATAATTGTATAATCCAGTGCTTTTTGAGAAACAGACCAAGTCAATTTGGGTTGTATGCTGACGGCAATGGTACCTTTAGCGCTTAAAAAAGTAACACTATCTTTTTTAATGAGACTGTCTGTAGCTGTTACTCCTTTGCTAGCCTGATGCACAATAAAGTCTCTTCCTGCTATTAATTTCTTTCCGTTGAGTTTTACCTTCATTTGATTAGGAAAAGTATTTACAGCGAAGGAAAAACCCTGTTTGAAATCGTTGCCACTGATAGCTATTAAACCAAAGCTTTTAAATTCGTTTTCAATAAAATCGGCGGCTTTACTCATACCATCTTTAGTGTACCCACGACCCCAATATTTTTTAGAAGCTAAGGTGCTGATTGTTTTTTTCGCATAACTTAGATCTTGCGCTAAACCATCAAATGTAATGAAAAGTGTAATAAAAAGTAGGAGAGGGAAACGGTACATACGAAAAATGCTTTGTGCCTACAATATATAAAATTGTCGACACAAAGCATTTGTATTGCTTTTAAAAAGGATTATCCTTTGATTAAATAGGCATTGATGATTTTAGTGATTTCTTCTTTGTTTTTGGCTGAAGTCCACTTTTCTTTTACTGATTGTGCATTGGCAGCGAAAAATTTCTCGTAAAGTAGTTTGTTGTCTACTTTCGGAGCCAATTTAATTACAGCGCTGCTCGCAAAAACATTATCCCAGATGTCACGAGCATCTTTCCAGAAGCTTTCGTTATTTTTCCACCATTGTTGTGCATAACCGAAAGATTTAGGATCTGTTTTAACGAATTCTTCTAAACCCTTTTCTTGCGCAATCATTTTATCTTTTTCGCCTGGTGTACGAACAATTTTCTTGTTGTCTTGCTCAAACATCCATCCGTTAGGCGTTAAATACACAAAGTTACGACGGTTTAATACGTTGTAATCGCTACGTTCAGTGTGCTCACGGCGAGGAAGCGGTGAATCTGAATAGCTTAACCATTGTGATCTGCCATCTACGTGCACCCAACTGCCAATTGCTTGGTAACGTGGACTGTCATCTACCTGAAACACTTTTTGAGTCCATTTACCTTTAGTTTCTTCAGGCTTTAAGCTTACCGTTTTCCAAGTATCTTCTTTATCAAAGGCTAAGATTTTAGGATCTTCATAAGTCCAGTCTTCACGCCAGTGTTTAATGATCATGCTATCGCCCCTCATTACCAATAAGTGCTGGATCACGATTTTTTTAGGAGAATCTTCTACGATGATTGCAATTTCTTTTGCCGATGAACGATGTCTGTCGTGGTACTTGTAGTCATCATTTGGAGAAAAGGTTTCTGCATAGTTAAAAGTAACCTTATAAAAACCAGCTAGGGCTTTGATGGCGTTACGGTCTTGCTCAAATTTGTTTTGGGCAAAGGCAAATGAAACAGATAAAAGTAAGATTGCCAATAATTGTATTTTCTTCATATGTTATATAATTGAATGCTATTTAGATTTATTCTAAGCTTTTGCAAAATAACAATCAAAATTTCTGATAACCAAATTATTTTTAATTATTCTAAATAAAATTAGTGTTTGACTTTATTTATTGACTTCAAGTCGATTTAAACACAAATTTTCTTCGCTTGGGAGGCTCGAGGATATGTAAGAACGCTTCGAAAAAAAAATCCCAAGCACTTATTTATGCTTGGGATTTGTAGGTGTTAAGATTATATTTTCCGCAATTGGCGGTGGGGATACTATAAAATGAAAATAGATCCTATAAGGTATTTCTTTAGGTTTCGAAGATAATTATTGGTGTAAAATAACCTGTCCATTGAAAGCTCTTTCGTTGTTACTCGGTGTAAATTTTCCACCTGCAATAACAGTATAGAAACTACCATTTACCAAACTTCTTTCTACTGTAGTTTTGGCTGCGGTAGCAGATGTTTCTTTAATCTCGAAAATTTTTGCACCAGCATCTACAGCAACAAAATTACTATGTCCTTTATAGGTTTGATTAGAGGCTAGGTTAGTGGTAGCATCTTTAATGCGTAAATCTAAAGCCGTTGCATCTGGCGATAAGTTGATGAAACGTACATAAGCTTTATCGGTTGAGGTTCCAGTGAAATTATCCGATAAAAGTAAGCCGTCAAAATTACCTGTGGTACCCGTTAAATATAAAGTAGAAACACTATTATTGCCCACTGCTATGCCCGTTTTAGTATATATAGAAGCAGTTTCGCTAGCCACAGTAAACTTAGTTTCATAAGTTCCAGTAGTAAGCTGAGTATATTTTACACCTCCAGCATAAGGTAATGCAACGCCATTTAATTTCGATCCATTAAGATATACATCGTAAGTTGTTAAGCTAGGGGAAGCATTGTAAACGCTTAAAACGCCATATTCGGTTACTTCGGTTTCACTTTTGCCACAAGCGGAGATCAATGTAACTACTGCTATTGCAAATAAAGTGTATAATGCTTTGAATGATAATTTGGTATAAGTTGTATTCATGATTAAGAATTGATGACTATCTAGTCGTAAGATTATTTTCAAATATACAAATATTGCTTTTATCGGTTTTATTCTGATGTTAAACTTTGTTAAATCGAATTAGAAGAACATATTTAACAGAAAAGACCCGAATTGATCTCGAGTCTTTTGAAGTCTATGCAATTAAGTTTTTGATGGCTCGATTTACTTTATCAAATCCAAATTGATTTAAGGTTTGTTTCATTCCTGCAGCAATTTCCTCATTCATCAAGTTGCCAATGGTACCTTCATGCGTATGTTTTACTTCGTACATGGGTTTAAATGTTCCAGTTTCAATCTGCTCGCCAACTACTTTGTACGCATCCCTAAAAGGCATCCCGTTTAAAGCTAAGTCATTTACCACTTCTACGCTAAATAGGTAATCGTATTTTTTGTCTTTAAGGATATCATCTTTGATACTGATATGCTGCAACATGAAAGTGGTGATTTCCAAACATTCGTTCAGTGAAATAAAGGCTGGGAAAAGGTTCTCTTTCAGTAATTGTAAATCCCTGTGGTAACCTGATGGCAAGTTGGTGGTCATCATGGCTATTTCATTAGGCAAAGCCTGAATTTTATTACAGCGAGAACGTACGAGCTCAAAAACATCTGGATTTTTCTTGTGCGGCATAATACTGCTTCCGGTTGTTAGTTCTGATGGGAAACTGATGAAACCAAAGTTCTGGTTAATGAACAAGCAAACATCCATCGCCATTTTAGCTAAAGTTGCAGCCACTGATGACATGGCCTGCGCCAAAATACGTTCGGTTTTGCCACGTCCCATTTGGGCGTAAACTACGTTATAATTTAGGCTTTCGAAGCCTAAAAGTTGGGTGGTTAGAGTTCTGTTTAAAGGAAAAGAAGAACCATAACCCGCCGCAGAACCTAATGGATTTTTATTGGTAATTTTCCAAGCGGCCAACATCAATTCCATATCATCTGCCAAGCTTTCGGCATAAGCACCAAACCATAAACCAAATGAAGATGGCATCGCAATTTGTAAATGCGTATAACCTGGCAACAATTTGCTTTTATGTGCTTCGCTCAGCTGAATTAACTGATTGAACAAAGCTTCGGTGTTACCCACCATTTCTTCAATGCAACTACGGAAATATAGCTTCAAATCCACCAAAACTTGATCGTTACGTGAGCGACCACTGTGGATTTTTTTACCAGCTTCGCCGATGCGTTGCGTTAATAACCACTCTACTTGCGAGTGCACATCTTCTACACTGTCTTCGATAACGAAGTTGCCCTCTTCAATTTCTTTGTAGATGTTTTTTAAAGCCACCTGAACTTCAGCTAGCTCTTCGGCGGTTAACAGATTGATGGTTTCTAGCATTTGCGTATGGGCTAAAGAGCCCAACACATCAAACTTTGCCATTTGTAAGTCTAATTCGCGGTCCTTACCTACGGTGAAGTTTTCTACAAATTGGTTTACATCAATATTTTTCTGCCAAATTTTCATTGTGTACGTATTTGTTTTTCAATTGTTATGAAGTTTGCTAAAGCAATTTTCATAACATTAACTCCGTCATTGCGAGGAACGAAGCAATCCTCTTTAATTAATACTTGCCGTAAAGATTGCTTCGTTCCTCGCAATGACGAGTAGCCTAAGCAATCAGTTAAATTCTATAATCCTACCACTGGTTTTAACATCGCAATATAACCTTCAATGCCTTGTCTAATTTCATCTACGTATAAAAATTCATCCGCCATGTGCGAGCGACCAGAGAAGCCTGGGCCACATTTTAACGATGGAATAGACAACAAAGCTTGGTCTGAAGTAGTAGGCGAACCATAAGTAGTTTTACCCAAAGCAATACCCGAAACCACAATTGGATGGTTCTTATCAATTGATGATGGCTTTAACCTTACCGAACGAGGTTTCACTTCACAACTTACATGTTGCTTGATGATCTCTACCACTTCTTCGTTGGTATAAGCATCAGTAACACGAACATCGACCGTGAAAGTACAATTTGCAGGCACTACATTGTGTTGCGAACCCGCATTGATAATCGTTACCGTCATTTTCACGGGACCAAAAACCTCTGATACCTTTGGAAATTGGTACGTACGGAACCACTCAATATCTGGCAAGGCTTTGTAAATCGCATTTTCGCCTTCTTCACGAGCTGCGTGACCAGCTTTCCCGTGAGCGGTGCAGTCGATTACTAATAAGCCCTTTTCGGCAATAGCCAAGTGCATTTCTGTAGGTTCGCCAACAATGGCAAATTCTAGTTCTCCTAAATCTGGAATAACTAGCTCTAAACCATCATTTCCAGAGATTTCTTCTTCGGCGGTTGCCGCTAAACAAAAGTTGTATTTTAAACCTTCTTGCTCGTAGAAATACAAGAAAGTAGCAATTAGCGAGACCAAACAACCACCAGCATCATTACTGCCTAAACCAAATAATTTACCATCTTCAATGGCAGCATCGTAAGGGTCGCGGGTATAGCCAGAATTTGGCTTCACCGTGTCATGATGCGAATTCAATAGAATTGTTGGTTTAGCAGCATCGAAATGCTTGTTGTAAGCCCAAACATTGTTCAGCTTACGGTTGGTTTTAATACCGTGTTCTCCTAAAAACTGCGCAATTAAATTCGCAGTTCTATCTTCTTCCTTGCTAAAAGACTGAATGCGGATTAAATCACGCAATAATTCAGTACTTTCTTTAATTAATCTATCTATCATTCTATTTACGATGTTAGAATTACGATTTACGATTTTGTTCGTTTCTGCGAATAGTTACTATTGATGCTACTATTATCGACAACAATTCATTTCCTTCCTCCCAATTTTTTCGGATAAAAGCCTTTTCATTCGGGTTGAATTCTTCTAGCAATTCCAGAAAAAACATCGTTTCATCCAACTCTTCTTCAACTATCTTCAATTTATTTATAAAATCTGCCGTAGATTTTGCTCTACATGCAGCTCTATAATTTGCTCCTACTGAACTAGCGCACCTAACTAATTGATTTGAATAGTTTTTATTTATTATGTTATACGGCAAACTCGAAATTAGTTTAGCAATTGATATCGAATATGCTTTTGTTCGCTGTTTTAACGTTTCGCTATTCATAATCGTAAATCTAAAATCGTAAGTCGTAAATTTCTTTATTCGTTATACAGTCCACCAGCTTTTTTAGCCGATAGTTTAATTCCTTTAATTAGCGATGAACTGAAACCATTATGCTCCATTTCATTTAAGCCTGCAATCGTGCATCCCTTCGGCGAAGTTACTTTATCTATTTCAGTTTCTGGGTGGGTTTGGTTCAACAAAAGTAAATCTGCTGCTCCTTTTGCGGTTTGTACCGCCATTTTCAGTGCATCATGCGCATGAAAGCCAATTTCTACACCACCTTGTGATGCCGCTCTGATGCTTCTTAAAAAGAAGGCGATACCGCAAGCACATAAAGCAGTTGCCGATGTCATCAAATCTTCTTGAATAGTGACTACAGCACCAACGGTTTCGAATAAAGTGACCACCTCGTTTAAATTTTCTTCCGAAGCATTATCTGTAGCCACGCAAGTCATGCTTTGACCAATTGAAATTGCGGTATTTGGCATGGCTCTAATTACCTGTACATTTTCGCCCAACTCCTTGCGAACGTCAGCACAAGTTACTCCCGAAATTACCGAAACGAACAATTGCTTTTCTGGATTTACTGCAGGAGCTAATTGCACTAAAACTTTTTTCAATTGCTGCGGAAGCACCGCTAAAACAACAATATCAACGTCTTCAATTGCGGCTAAATTATCATCGCTTACTTTAAATCCTGCAGCCACTTCCTCTGTCATCATTTTGATGTTTCTACGGGTTAAAGTGATATTTTCTGCCTTGCAATAAGATTTGTTTACCAGTCCTTTCGCTAAAGACAGTCCGATATTTCCGCTACCGATAATGGTTATTTTTTTTGCCATGATTAAAATTCTCCTTCGGATTGATTACACCGATTATTTGATTACACTAATTTCTATTTTTTGAAAAACAGTTGCGATGCTCTTTTTAATGTTAGTCCTGCCTGTCCCGTATTTATCGGGGCTATTCGCTTTAATCTTTTTTAAACTCCTTGTCATGCTGAGCTTGTCGAAGCACATTTCATCGCTCACAATGCTTCGACAAGCTCAGCATGACACGCAACGGAAGTTTCTACTTAAAAAAGTATTTCCGCTGCTATCAGGTTTAGGGAAGAAAAACCTTTACTATCCACCTTCAAACCCATCCTACTCCCGTTATTGCGAGGTACGAAGCAATCCTAAAGCGAAAGACAGCTAACCCATAGTTGTAAGATTGCTTCGTGCCTCGCAATGACGAGAAAGTTTCTTACTTCAACAACTTCGTCCCAAAAGTTCCTTTTTCAATTTCAGCTAGTTCATCGGCTTTGCCAATATAAACCGAAGTAACCCCTTTGTTAATTGCTTCAAACGCATTATGCAATTTTGGTATCATTCCGCCAGCTACCGTGCCATCAGCTTTTAATGGTTCAAAATCTGCTGACCGGATTTCCCTTACTACAGTTGCATCATCGTTTACATCTTTCAGCACTCCTTTCTTTTCGAAGCAATATAACAAATGTGTTTCGTAAGCACTAGACATCGCTACTGCTACCGCCGAAGCAATCGTATCAGCATTGGTATTAAGCAACTGCGTTTCACCATCGTGAGTAATGGCACAAAGTACAGGAACAAATCCTGCCTGTAGCAAATTAGCTAAAGACAAAACAGAAACCGAGCTTTCGTCCAAATCACCAACAAAACCGTAATCTATTTCCTTTACTGGACGCTTTTTCGCTTTAATGATATTGCCATCCGCACCAGTCAAGCCAATTGCATTTGAACCTTTGGCTTGCAGTTGCGCTACAATATTTTTGTTAATCAGTCCGGCGTAAACCATGGTCACCACCCGTAACGTATCAATATCGGTAATTCTTCTACCATCAACCATCTTTGCTTCAATCCCTAATGATGCACTGGTTTCTGTAGCAATTTTACCGCCACCGTGAATTAATATCTTCGGACCTTCTAATGCCGTAAAATCGTTTAAAAAATGATGTAAGTTCTCAGAATTATCGATGACGTTTCCGCCTATTTTGATGATGGTTAGTTTTTGCATTGTTTGAGTTAAAAGTTATCGGTTAGGAGTTATCAGTCTAGGGGTTTTAACAACAAAGGTTGCGGATTACGTGTTGTTAGTTTTGCCATTTAGACCTGTAACTCACAACACATAACTCGTAACTATTTTATTTCCTCCAACATTGCTTTTAGCACCGCTTGTGCAGACCACAATCTGTTTCCCGCTTCGTGGATAACTAACGAATTTGGTCCATCCAATATTTCAGAAGCCAATTCTAAATCTCTACGAACAGGCAAACAATGCATTACTTTTGCGTTGTTGGTTAGCTTCAGTTTCTCGTTATTCATCATCCATCCCTCTGGAAAATCTAACAACTTACCATATTCCTTGTAGCTACTCCAGTTTTTCACGTAAACATAATCAGCATCAGCGATAGCTTCATCTAAGTTATGAGAGATTTTTGCTCCGGTCGTAAAGCTATCTTCTAGCTCAAATCCTTCTGGTTGTGCAATGGTAAAATCTAACATTCCTTCGGCCTGCGCTCTACTCATCCACTCGGCAAACGAGTTTGGTACGGCTTGCGGCAATGGTTTAATGTGCGGTGCCCATGCTAAAACTACTTTTGGTACTTTTCCATTAGCCTTCTCTTCTGCCGAAATTGGATTGGTTTCGGTGATGGTAACTAAATCCGCTAAACTTTGCAAAGGATGTCTGGTTGCGCTCTCTAAGCTCACCACTGGTACACCACAAAACTTCACAAACTTATTGAAAAACTCTTCGTTATAATCCTCGTCTCTATTTTGCAATTTAGGGAAAGAACGTAAGCCAAGGATGTCGCAATACTCGCCCATTACGGCAGCAGCTTCGCGGATATGCTCTACAGTTGTACCGTTCATGATGATACCATCTTGCGTTTCCAAAGCCCAGCCTTCCTTATCCATGTTCATCACCATTACATTCATCCCCAAGTTAAGGGCTGCTTTTTGGGTGCTTAAACGGGTACGCAAGCTTGGGTTCATAAATACCAATCCAAGGGTTTTATTTTTACCCAAATCGCTATGCGCATAAGGACTGGCTTTTAATGCCAATGCGCTTGCTACTAATTGTTTGATGTCTTGCACATCACTTACCGATGAAAATAATTTCATTTTTTATAGTTTAAAGGGGTAAGGTTTAGAGGTTTCCCTCAATTATTATCTCGTCATTGCGAGGCACGAAGCAATCTTAATGCAAGATGCTTACAAAAGTTGTAAGATTGCTTCGTGCCTCGCAATGACGGGTCGTTTATATTATTTCACTAATTCAGCAAATGCTTTTAGGAAATCGTCTGCGTTTTCCTTCGTCAAATTCAATGCTGGCAATAAACGAATTACATTAGGCTTAGCTTCACCAGTAAAAATGAAATGTTTGAACAACAAATCTTTCTTTACATGAGCTAGCTCTTCTGGTAACTCGATGCCAATCATTAAGCCTCTGCCACGTACTTCTTTTACTTGCTCGAATTTCTTCAATTCTTCGATTAAGTAAGTGCCTATTTCTTCAGCGTTTTTCATCAAGTTCTCTTTCTCGATCACTTCTAAAACTGCTAATGCTGCTGCACAAGCTAAATGGTTACCACCGAAAGTTGTACCTAACTGTCCGTGCCAAGGCTTAAATTTTGGTGCAATTGAGATACCTGCAATTGGAAATCCATTACCCATTCCTTTAGCCATCGTGTAAATATCAGCGTCAACGCCAGCCCAATCGTGCGAATAAAACTGACCTGTTCTACCATAACCACATTGTACGCTATCAGCTACGTAAACAGCATTGTACTCATCGCAAAGCGTGCGGATTTTTTGCAAGAAACTTTTCGAGGCTTCTTTGATTCCGCCAACGCCTTGGATACCTTCGATAATTACCGCAGCGATTTCATTTCCATGTTTTGCAAATTCATCAGCCAATGCTTGCTCATCGTTAAAAGGCAAGAAAATGATGTTCTCGGTTTCATTTACTGGAGCTACAATTTTCGGATTATCCGTAGCAGCAACCGCTAAAGAGGTACGTCCGTGGAAAGCACCACTAAAAGCGATGATTTTCTTTCTTCCGTTGTAGAAAGAGGCAAGTTTTAGTGCATTTTCATTGGCTTCTGCACCAGAGTTCAATAAGAACAATTGGTAATCAGTTTTACCAGAAACCTGACCTAATTTCTCTGCCAATTGTACTTGCAAAGGAATTTTGATAGAGTTAGAGTAAAAACCAACTTTATTTAACTGCTCGGTTAAACGTTGCACATAATGCGGGTTGGTATGGCCAATGCTAATTACCGCATGACCGCCATACAGGTCTAAATATTTTTGTCCGTTAGCATCCCAAACATTGCTGCCTTTTGCAGTCGTGATGGTGATATCATTAAGGGGATAAACATCAAATAAATTCATTTTGTTGTTGCTGTGTTGTTGTCATGCTGAGCTTGTCGAAGCATCTGCAAGCGATAAAACAGATGCTTCGACAAGCTCAGCATGACAGGGTGTTTAAAAATTTGCAGCCTTTAAGCGCAAACCACTGTTCTCTTCCAGACCAAACATTAAGTTCATATTCTGAACCGCTTGTCCGCTGGCGCCTTTTAAAAGGTTATCTATAATGCTGATGATAAATAGTTTATTGCCATGTTTTTCTAAATGAACAAGGCATTTATTGGTATTTACCACTTGCTTTAAATCGATGTTTTTCCGGCTTACGTGAGTGAATGCATGACCAGCATAATAGTTCTCATACAATTCGTAAGCTTGCTCTTCCGTCAAGTCGCTTTCGATGTACATGGCTGCCAAAATCCCTCTGGTAAAATCTCCACGTTGTGGGATGAAGTTTAAAGCCTCTTTTACTTCACCTTGCAACTGAGTTAAGCTTTCACCAATTTCATTTAAGTGTTGATGCTCAAATGCTTTGTAAATCGAAAGGTTATTGTTTCTCCAGCTGAAGTGTGAGGTTTTGCTCAAACTCTGACCTGCGCCCGTAGAACCTGTAGTTGCATTGATATGCACTTCGCTTTGCAACAATCCTTTTGAAGCTAATGGCAATAAACCTAACTGAATGCAAGTCGCAAAACAACCTGGATTAGCGATGTTTTGTGCCGATTGGATTTTCCCTTTGTTCAGTTCTGGCAAGCCATAAACGAAGTTACGGGTTGCAAGTTGCGAGTTTTGGGTTAACCTAAAATCCTGAGATAAGTCGATGATTTTAACTTTCTGATCAATAGGGTTTGCTTCTAAAAACTTCTTCGCATCTCCATGACCCACGCATAAAAATAACACATCGATGTCTTGCAAAATTTGGTCCGTGAATTTCAAATCAGTATCACCAAATAAATCAGTGTGTACGTCCGAAATCAAATTCCCTGCATTACTGCTGCTATTTACAAAAGCAATTTCTACTTCTGGATGGTTTACCAATATACGTAGCATCTCGCCACCTGTATAACCTGCTCCTCCAATAATTCCTGCCTTTATCATATTTTTATTTTTTTCCCGTCATTGCGAGTCACAAAGTAATCTTAAAGCGATATCAACAAGAATGCTTCGTGCCTCGCAATAACGCTATTTTATTTCAATTTTATAAAGTAAAAACTCTTCGTCTGGTCCTTGTTTTACAAAACCAATTTGTTCGTAAAGGCTTTGTGCTGTAAAGTTATCAATGGCTGTTTCTAGCTGAACAAAGGTAGAGCCTTGGCTTTTTGCAAAATCTATTACCGTTTTGATTAACATTTCTCCAATTCCTTGTTTTCGGTAATCTGGGTCAACAAACAAATCGTTCAGTATCCAGTTTTTAGTTAACCTAACGGATGAATATTTGGGATAAAGCTGTGTAAATCCTACTGGTTTATCATCAGCTAGTGCTACAAAAATAACAGACTCGTTGTTTTCAAGTCGGGCATCGATGAAGGCTTTTGCCATTCCTAAATCAGAGAATTTTCCGTAAAATATTCTGTATTGATTGAACAGGTTAACCACTAGGTTAGCTTCATTTAATGCGATACGTTTTATTTCTATTTTACTCATAATTCACTTATTGTCTTTCAAATGGCAACTTCAAAGAGATTGCTTCGTTCCTCGCAATGACGACAGAGGATAGAAAATCTTTCAGACTTTTCGGTCTTTCGGACTTACTTACTCGCCTCCTCGCTATTCACCTTATGCCAAATCATTACTTGGTTACCGAAGATTTTAGAGAAACCTTTTACGTCTTCGCCGCTCCAAGCATTGTTCATTTCGCCATAGCTGCCAAATTTATTGCTCATTAAATCGTTAGCACTTTCGATACCGATGATGTGGAAACGATAAGGTAACAACTCGACAAATACTTTTCCGTTAACGGTGCTTTGCGTAGAGCTTAAGAAAGCTTCCATGTCTCTCATAATTGGATCGTGGAATTGACCTTCGTGCAACCAGTTACCATAAAATGAAGCTAAGTTTTCTTTCCAGCTCAACTGCCATTTCGTTAACGTATGTTTCTCTAAAGCATGGTGCGCTTTAATGATCACCATTGGTCCCGCCGCTTCAAAACCTACACGACCTTTAATGCCAATAATGGTATCACCAACGTGAATATCTCTACCTACGCCAAATGGAGCAGCAATAGCTTGTAACTTTTGGATAGCTCTTACGGGTTCCAATTTCTCTCCATCAACAGCAACTAATTCACCTTTTTCGAAAGTTAGTTCTACTTGCTTAGCTTCTGTTTCTGTTACCTGAGTTGGCCAAGCACTTTCTGGCAACGTTTGGTTAGAAGTCAACGTTTCTGCACCACCTACCGAAGTACCCCACAAACCTTTGTTAATCGAATATTTTGCCTTCTCTGCGGTGTAAACTACGCCATGTTTAGCTAAATATTCAATTTCCGCTTCGCGAGATAATTTCAAATCTCTAATTGGTGTAATGATTTCTACATTAGGAATTAGAATATTGAAAATCATGTCGAAACGCACTTGATCATTACCCGCTCCAGTACTACCATGAGCGACATAATCTGCACCAATTTTCTTTACATAATTGGCAATGGCTGTAGCTTGGCAAACACGCTCTGCACTTACCGACAATGGATAAGTTGAGTTTTTAAGTACGTTACCATAAATTAAATACTTGATGCTATCGTTGTAATAGTTTTCAGTTTCATCTACCGCAGCATGCGAGGTTACGCCTAAAGCATAAGCCCGTGCTTCAATTTCTTTTAGCTCATCTTCAGAAAAACCACCAGTATTTACTACTACCGAGTGTACTTCTAAGCCTCTGTCTTTGGTTAAATGAATGCAACAGAATGAGGTATCTAAACCTCCGCTAAATGCTAAAACAACTTTTTTCTTCATCTTGTATTTAATTATTACCACCTTAGACACCTAAGAAAACCTTAGCTAGATGGTTGATATATGTTATATATTTTAAATTCTATTTTTTTACCAGTTGAAACACTTTAAAAACTAAAACTCAGTTGTACTAAAGTGTCTAAGGTGGTTAAATTAATTATATCTCTATTTATTTAAAAACGCTAAAAATAACAACATCGATTTTAAATCTGTACCACCTTTGTTCTTCTCTATTAAACGTTGCTTAATGCGCATAAAACGTTCGTAAAGTTTAGGCTTCTTTTGTAACTCTTCCGCAAACTCTTTAGCTGCTTCGTGTTTTTTCTCCTTAGGGTCGTATAACATCGCTGTACACATGCAGTTTTTACGTTCCTTCAACTTAAGGATATCAAAGTTTACGCAGCTTTGGCATCCTTTCCAAAATTCTTCATCTTGGGTAAGCTCCGAATAGGTAACTGGCTCGTAACCTAAATCAGAATTGATTTTCATTACTGCCAATCCTGTTGTTAATCCAAATATTTTAGCTTTTGGATACAATTTTCTAGACAGTGCGAAAATTTCTTCCTTGATAGATTTTGCTAATCCAGCCTTACGGAATTTAGGACTTACAATTAAGCCTGAGTTAGCCACAAACTGACCATGGCTCCAAGTTTCGATGTAGCAAAAGCCAGCCCAGGTGCCATCCTTATGAAAAGCTATTACAGACTTTCCCTCCTGCATTTTACCCGCAACGTATTCTGGTGAACGTTTAGCGATACCCGTTCCTCTAGCTTTCGCAGACTCGGCCATCTCTTCAACTATTTCTTCTGCAAAAACACGATGTTCAGGAAGTGCGACTTGCACTATAAAATCGTTATTATTCATTAATTCTTTAACGAAAAAATATGGTATTCTTGTTAATTGGATTTTTAGTGAGGATCAATTCCTCATGGGTTTAAGTTCCCTAGGGGTAAGACTTAAATCCGCGGCGTAAAGAGCTGCCGACTTGTAGTGATATGAAATATGGGGTGCAAACGCTCAATAAAATAGCCGTTAGGCGCCATATTTTTGGCGTCTACAACAGATAATTTATGGATGATTTGTTTGCTCATTTTTTACAAAAACCAATTGTATTGAATTGATTGTGGCGCAAAGGTTTAAATAAAAATTGAGTTGTGCAATACAATTCTATTTTTTTTACAATTTGTTTATTATTTCTTAATGCGATTACAGCATAAAGAAACAGCATAATTTTAAGATTATCGTTTTAAAAGTTCTGTTCTAAAAATGACTTTCTACCAAAATTTAAGAAAAATATTAGGAGAATTAGTCTTCATCACTGTTTTTTGAATTGTAAATCGAAACCAAACAAAAGTTAATTTAGAATAATTCAAAATATATTGAAATGTATATTTGGTTATATAAAACAATCTATAACCAAATATCATGAACCGTAGAAATTTACTGAAAACACTTTCATTTACTGTTGGTGCCTCTATTATTAGTACAGACGTATTGGCTAAAATTGGAGAAAGATCATTTTTATTCAACATTCCAGATCATCCTGAGCATAAAAAACTGGATAAACCTGTTACGGCAATCACCATTGGTGCAGGAAATAGGGGTATGGTTTATGGAGGCTTTGCGGCAAAATTTACAGATCAGATTAAGATTGTAGGAGTGGCTGAGCCAGTAGGATTTAGAAACGATCGATATGCTAAAATCCACAATATCACTAAAGAGAATCGTTTCAATACTTGGGAAGATGTTTTTAAGCGTCCGAAGTTTGCAGATGCGGTGATTATCTCAACACCAGATGCCATGCACTATGAACCTTGTATGAAAGCATTGGCAATGGGTTATGATATCCTTTTAGAAAAACCAATTGCACCAACAGAGAAAGAATGTAGGGATATTTTAAATTTGGCGAAGAAAAATAACCGTATTGTAGCAGTTTGCCATGTATTACGTTATGCACCTTATTTTGTAAAGATGAAAGAGCTGATTGCCAAGGGAGCGATCGGCGAAGTAATCAGTATTCAGCATTTTGAACCTATTGAGCACACACATATGGCCCACTCATACGTAAGAGGCAATTGGCATAATTCAAAAGAAACTACACCCATTATTCTGGCTAAATCCTGTCACGATCTGGATATCATTAAATGGGTAATTAATAAACCAAGCCTAAAAATATCTGCCATGGGCGATCTAAAATGGTTCAGGAAAGAAAATGCGCCTGACGGTAGTACAGCCCGTTGTATAGATGGCTGCAAGATAGAAAGGGAATGTCCGTATTCGGCAATTAAAGAATATGTAGATCTGAATAAACGTACTTCGGTTTTCGACGTTCCAGCAGGAACAAAAGACAGAAAAGCATTTATTGCGGAGAAATTGAAAACTACTAATTATGGCCGCTGCGTATACCGCATGGAAAATGATCAGCCAGATCATTATGTAGCCAACATTCAATTTGCGGATAGTGTAACAGCAAGTTTTTCGATGGAAGCTTTTACCTCATATCATGGTCGGAGAACAAGAGTGATGGGATCCATGGGCGATTTGGTAGGAGATATGACAGAGCTGGTACATTATGATTTCAAAACTCGCAAAGACACGAAATTTATACCGAAGGCAGAAGATGTAGAAGAATATAAAAACAGCGGACATGGTGGCGGTGACTGGCTTTTGGTGCGTGATTTTGTACAAGCTGTGGCGCAGAAGAACCCGGCGTTGTTAACTTCAACAATTGACGATTCGATTGAAAGTCATCTCATGGGCTTTATGGCTGAAGAAAGCCGTAAGAAGAGTAGAGTGATGGAAATTAAAATGTAAAAATAAAGCCAGTATTTTTTTGTAACAAAAATGTTATACGTTTGTACAACTTATTGTTTTGAAAATGTTGGCATCACTTCGCAATCTATATAAAGATTACAACAAAGCTTCTATACTTTGGGCAATTGGGCTTTGGCTTGCAATTTCTATTTACTGTTTTATTCAGTCGCTAATTAGGCATAGGCTCAATAATTATCTCATTTTTGAGGGTGTCTATTTTAATTTAATTAACGAACGATCCTTATACGAGGCCTATCCAACAATGCATGCAGATGCTAATCACTATGGGCCAATATTCGGATTGTTCATAGCTCCATTTGCCATGCTGCCTAGATGGATGGGTTTTTTGTTGTGGAATGTAACAAATTGCCTATTGCTCTTCAAGGCCATCCAAACTATTGATATAGAAAAGAAAAACTGGATATATTTTATCGCATTGCCATGTTTAGCCTCATCAATGCTAAGTCAGCAGTTTAACCCAGCTACGGCAGCCTTTATCATCTTCACCTATACACTAAAAGATAAAGATAGGGGCATATGGTCTGCTCTATTGATTGCGCTAGGAACCTTAATTAAGTTATACGGTATCGTAGGATTAGCTTTTTTCTTTTTTATCAAGGATAAGAAGTACTTTTTAGTGTATTTAGCAATGTGGTTTTTGGTGTTGTTCTTTTTACCGATGTTAGTTTCATCTCCTAGTTATATTCTTCATTCTTATAAGGAATGGGCTGCGTCGCTTTCGGTAAAAAATGCAAGTAATATAGGCTCATTAACAGGCGATATTTCTATTATGGGTTTTGTTAGAAATTTGCTGAACAAGCCCATTCCAAATAGTGTGTTTTTGGTTGTAGGGGGAATTATGTTTTTAATGTCTTATCTAAACTTTTCTAAATTTCCAGATAGGAGGTTTCAATTATCCATCTTGGCTTCGGTTTTGATGTTTCCAGTATTATTTAGTTCTGGTTCGGAAGACTGTACTTATATTATCGCAGTAGTAGGGGCGGGTATTTGGTATATTTTGTCAGAAAGAACAATATCTGATAAGATATTATTGGCCGCAACTATTATCGTTTCCTTCGACTTTCCGTTAATGGTATTTCCCGATTTTACCACATTACATCCTTTTGCCATTAAAATGATAAGTATTCCTTACTTTTTTGTTTGGTTAAAGATATTGGCGTATGCTTTCCAGCTACAAGGAGAAACAGAGGAAGAGCAGCTTTTAAACGAAGAAGGGATGTTATCTTAGCTCTATATCAGATTTTCCCATAAGAAAGCCGTCTGCATATAGGAAAATTCCGTAAGTGCCTTTAATGAAAGTTCTAGGATTAATCCAGTCTATTTTGAAGGAAGTGCCATCATTGTTATACGAAATTTCAATGGCTCTGCTGTATTGCATTTGTTGGCCATCAGCTTCGAACATGTTGCTCTCGTCGGCAATTAAATTTCCTGCCGGATCAATTACTCGTAGAAAAATCTTATGATAAGTCCTTTCGGCCAGATCATTTGGTGCAATGCCGAAATCGATAGTGAGTTTATTGGTAGAGCTAGCCTTGGTAACCAATGAACTTTTACCGTTATCCTTTACCCTAAATGCGTTAACATTAATATTCGAAGCTTTTAAAGAAGAACCCACTTTTACCTTTCTGTTCAGATTCTTATTTTCTCTTCTTAAATTTTCGGTTTGAGCATTATAATCGTTAATACTGGTTTTTAAGCTGTCACGCTCAGTTTTAAGATAGGTGTTTTCTTGCTCCAGAATAGCAATTTGATTATTGTAGCTCTTTACGAAGTCTTTTAGGGTATTGATTTGCTTGTGAGCCTCATCTAATTCTTGTTGGGTAAGCTCTCCTTTTTTTAGTGCTAGCTTAAGTTCGGCAATTTTCTCTCTTGCCAGTTTCTGCTCTTCAATTAGCCTGTCATTTAAGGTAACATTCAATAGGTTCACTCGGTCGAGTTCTACTTCTATTTTCTCTACTTCTAGCTTTAAGCGATCCTTTTCTGTATTTATCGTAACAAATCTGCTAGTTTGCTGCTTGTCTTTAAAATATAGATAACCATTTATGCCTAGTAACGCTACGATGACGATAATCAGAAAATAGACTTTATTACGATCTACCTTATTATCTGCCGCTTTTTCTTGTGTCTGCATTGTTTTTCTCAGTCTCGAAAGTAATTATTAAAGCGTCAATTGAAACGCTAACTTAACAAAAAATCAAAAAAAGTATAAAAATAATGTCACTTTTGTATGCTAAAGCTAAAAAGTAGCGTTAACAGAATAGCTTATTATCAAATCATTTAGGAATGCCCCACCCGTCGAAGTATAACATCTTTTTTGCTCTTTTGTTCTTAGTCGTGTCAGCGTCAACATTAAATGCTCAAGAAGAGATTAAAATTGCACCAAAGCGAGAATTTCGTGGCGTATGGGTGGCCACAGTAACTAATATCGATTGGCCATCTAGGCAAGGTCTGTCGGTAGATCAGCAAAAACAAGAGCTAATTGCCATTTTAGAGCAACACAAAAAGACAGGGTTAAATGCCATTATCTTGCAGATTAGACCAACGGCAGATGCACTCTACGCAAAATCTAGGGAGCCTTGGAGCCATTGGCTGATGGGTAAACAGGGTTTGGCTCCAGCTGCAGGATATGATCCTTTGGCTTTCGCGATTAAGGAATCTCATGAGAGAGGAATGGAGCTGCACGCTTGGTTCAATCCGTACCGAGCTACCATGTCTGCAAAGTCAGTTACTCATCCCGAGCATATTACCAATAAAAGACCTGAACTGTTTTACCGTTACGGCGGGCAAATTCTTTTCGATCCAGGAATTCCTGAAAACAGAGAATACATTACCCAAGTGATATTGGATGTCGTGAAAGGATACGATATCGACGGTGTACATTTTGATGATTATTTCTATCCCTATCGTATAGCTGGACAAACCATCAACGATAGTGCTACCTTCTCTAAATACCCTAATGGCTTTACTAAAATTGATGATTGGAGAAGAAACAATGTTGATTTATTGGTAAAAATGGTGAACGATAGCGTACATCATTACAAAAAACACATCAAGTTCGGGATTAGCCCTTTTGGAATTTGGAGAAATTTTAGAGAAGACACTTTAGGGTCAAAAACCAATGGTTTATCTAACTACGGCGAACTTTATGCCGATTCCAGAAAATGGGTTAAGGAAGGATGGGTAGACTATATCAATCCGCAGATTTACTTTTCTTTCTCCCGTGCTGCGGCTCCGTTTAAGGTGTTGTTAGATTGGTGGGATAAAAATACCTTTGGAAGGCATCTATATATCGGTCAGGCCGCTTACTTGATCCATAACGGAACAACGAAGCGAGAACCTGCTTGGGCAAAACCCAACGAAATTCCAAACCAAATCAGAGCAATTAGATCGAGTAATAGAGTGCAAGGAAGTATTTATTTCAGTTCCAAATCTTTGTCTACGGTAGCCCGTGGTCTAACGGATTCGCTGAGAAATGATTTCTATAAATACCCAGCTTTGCCGCCGCAAATGCCTTGGATAGACGATGTGGCTCCGAATGAACCTCAAAACTTAACAGCTGAAGCTACTGCAGATGGTGTGCAACTAAAATGGACAAGACCACTGAAAGCTAAAGATGGTGAAACAGCTTCTGGTTACGTAGTTTATCGCTTTAACGAAGGTGAGAAAATAGATGTTTTGAATGCCCGTCATATTGTACGTATTACTTTCGAAGATTATTCTTTTTTCTTAGATACGAATGTGGAGAAAGGGAAACGTTATAGTTATTTGGTAACTGCTTTAGATAGAATTAAAAACGAAAGTGAAGCGAGTGGTCCAGTAGGTGTAGAGGCAAAATAAAAACTGAATAATAAATAAGGCGCTTAACAAAGCGCCTTATTTATTCTAGCTTAGACTTACGAAGTTTTTAAAACTTCGTAAGTCTTAATTGAGATTCTCAATTGTAAAGTTGATGGATTAGCCGTTTTAGAATTTCGTTAGTCTTAATCGCAATTAGCGATTCAACAATTAATTCTCAGGTAACAATACCAAACGAATATAATTCTCGCCGTTTAAATATTTTTGAGCTGCTGTTTTGGTTGCTTCAACGGTTACGCCGTTAATGCGTTCCGTGTTGCCTAAAACTTGCTCCAAATTATCGCCATATTTTAAACGATTGGTCAAATAGCTTAACCAATATCCATTTTCACGGAGGTTTAATTCTTCCTGTCTCAACTCTTCAGATTTAAATTTCTGTAAATCTTCAGCAGTTACCCCATTCTGTTTAAAGGTATTTACTTCTTCTAAAGCCGCGTTGATGAGCTTATCTACGTTTGCTTTAGCACAGTTAAATGAAATGGTAAAGAAATATTGTGCCGTTGGGTTTTTCTGTACACTTAACGATACGCCTGGGCTGTAAACGCCACTTTCCTTTTCACGTAAACGCTCTGTGATTTTAATATCCAAAGCAGCTTTTAAAGCATCTAACATCACGTTGTTGTCTGCGTTATAAATATAGTTGTCATGGAAAACCAACTGAACGGTAACCTTATCTTCTAGTCCTTTTTTAACGGTTTTGCTTACTTTTCCTTTTGGAGGATTAACGCCATTATCTACAAAGTTTTCGTTTTTGTTTAACGATGGCAAACTCGCTAGGTAAGTAGTTACAAAAAGCTTGATTTTCTCTACGTCGAAATTGCCTACGAAAACGAAGGTTTGTCCGCTGGCATCAGCAAAGCGATCTTTATAAAAAGCAAAAGCTTTGTCTATGTTGATTTTATCGATGTCAGCTAAGGTTAGCGGCATCCCACGTTTGTGGTAATTAGCCATTACTGCTTGTGTGGTATCAGAAAACACGCTACTTGGATTACTGCCTTTGTTGGCTGTAATTACTTTGTAATCGCTAATGTTTTTATTGAAAATCTCAACGTCTTTACGTGGGTTTGTAGCACGAGCGTAAATCAGTTGAAAAGCGGTCTCTAAATCTTTCGGAGAAGCGCTTCCTGAGAAACCTTGATACAGATCATCAATGTAAGCGCCAGCCGAAGCCGTTTTTCCTGCCAAGTATTTAGTCAATTGGGTTGGATTAAAATCTCCTACACCACTTTGCGCAATTAGGTTGGCATTATCAGCAGAAATGAAATCATCGTTGCTGGCTAAAGAAGCACCACCTTTACCAAACGAAGTAAAAATCACTTGGTCATTTTTGAAATCAGTAGGTTTCAACACCACTTTAACACCATTGCTCAACGTTAACGTAGTTACGCCAACTTTATCGTTTTTGGTTTCGCTTACAATGGTTCCAGCTTTTGGAGCCTGCGCAATTAAAGGTTTGTTTACCGTATTATCTACGTAAGGAGTTACGCCATTGCCAGCGGTTTTAATTGCAGCCAATAGGGCAGCTTCTGTCGGCAGGTTTTCTTTTTCCTTTTCAGGGGCTTGCACCACTACAATTTGATTGGTTTTGGTCACCATTGCTTTAGCAGCCGCATTGACTTCTGCTAAAGTGATGTTTTGTAACAGCTTTTTAGAAAGCTCGTAAGTGTACTCGGCAGATGGAATAGCTGCGCCGATTAAAAAGTTGTTCAAATATTGCTGTACATAAGCCGAAGATTTGGTCTTATCTTTTTCTTTGAACTGCTTTTCGATACCTGCTTCCATTTTCTTTTTAACGGTTTCTAGCTCGCCTGCAGTAAAGCCAAATTTAGCCATACGCTCGTTCTCTGCCAAAGCTGCCACCAATGCTTTTTCCAATTCGGCACCCGATTTGGCTACAGCTACCGTTTGTAATGCGCTAACGCCCCAAACTAAACCACCTTGATAAGGTGCATAAGTGCTTTGCGCAAATAAGAAAGGTGCAGTTCCTTTTTGAGTAAGCTCAGTAATACGTGCACCTAACATGTTGTTTGCCATGCTTTGTAATAGCTGAGCTTTGTAATCTGCCTCTGTCTTTACAGGACCTTCCTTTTGCTTGTAAATTACCTGTGCAACGTTGTAAGGTTGTTCTTTATCTACCGCAATTTTAATTAACGGCTGTGCATTGTCAGGAATGTTGTAGTAAGTTCTCGCTCTTTCCGTTTTAGGATTAGTCAAGCCTGAGAAATTGGCAATAATTAGTTTTTCAACTTCGTTTACATCAAAATCACCAACTGCAATTACACTTTGTAAGTTAGGGCGGTACCAATCTTTGTAGAAATTGCGGATTTTATCATGGGTAAAATTCTGTAGAATCTCTACTTTACCAATTGGGATACGTTTTGCGTATTGTGAATCTCCTAATAAGAAAGGCAATAATTGGTTGCTCATTCTTTGTTGTGCATTTTTACCACGCTGACGGTCTTCCTCTACAATTACACCGCGTTCGTTGTCAATTTCTTTGCCATCCATGGTGATTTTACCAGCCCAGTTAGCTAAGATTTTGAAGCCAGTTTTAAAAACTTCGGCACTATCTGTAGGAATTGGCAATTGGAAAACAGTTTGGTTAAAACCAGTATAGGCGTTTAAATCTGCCCCGAAACGTACGCCCGCTTTTTGTAGGTAATTGATGATTTCGTTTTTAGGGAAATCAGTAGTTCCGTTAAAAGCCATGTGTTCTGTAAAGTGAGCTAGACCTAATTGGTCTTCGTTCTCCATCAAAGAACCAATTTTGGTTCCTAAATAAAGCTCTGCCCTGTTTTTAGGCTCAACGTTTTTTCTGATGTAATAAACCAAGCCATTTGGCAACTTTCCAATTTTAACATTTGGGTCGTTAGGTAAAATCTGGTTAGCTACAGGTTTTGCGGCAGTTTTAGCCGTTGTAGCTTTGGTTGTAGCCTTTTTTTGTGCAATTGCTGGTTGAGCTAAGGCGATAGAAAGAGCGCCAACAGCAAGTAAATGCAGATTTTTCTTCATTTAAATAATTTTAGTTAAGAGGTAGAATTTGTTTTTTCAATGATTAGATATCAGTATAGCGCTAAAGTTACGGCTTAAACCCAAATTCTTAAGCTCTTACTCCTTGTGGGGTTAAATTGGCAAATAGACTTGTATTGGGAGATACAGCTTTACGTCTTTAATCTTTGCTCCTTTATCCTTATTCTTTAAACCTTAATAATGATATTTCTCTTGTACATTACCCACAGAATAACGTACCAAAAAAGTACAAAGGCAACAGCGTAGGCTAAAGAAGCATTTAATGGATTGGCAAAGCTACTTGCAAACCACGCTTTGTTTACGTAGTTCAAGGCTCCTATTTTTTCTCCCTCAAAATCAATTTTGAACATGTTTACCAATCGTGGCATTAAGCCTGATAAGAAGAAAACGGTAATCGCATTTACGCCATAAACCACAAAAGGTTTCGTAAAACGATTGTACTGGTTCACATCTATTAGCCAGTAAGAAAGCGATAAGATAATTGTCGCCAATCCGCCGGTGTAAAGCACGTAAGAGCTAGTCCACAACGATTTGTTGATAGGGAATTGCAGATCCCAAAGTAAACCGCCAATAAATAATAAGGTGCCGGCAGAAAATAGCCAAGCAATTTTAGTAGCGGGTTCAATGGTTTTCTTTTTAAGGTATGTTCCTACTAACACGCCAATTAAACAGGTGCCAATAGCGGGAAGCGTACTTAATATTCCTTCAGGATCCCAAGTTTTGGCAGATTTCCATAGGTGCGCTTCCGTTAAAAGGGTTCTATCTAGCCAAGCACCTAAATTGGTTTCCTTTTCTAAATTGGCAGGGCCGAAATCAGGAACGGGTACAAAATTCATCAATGCCCAGTAGCCAAATAATAAAACTACAATGGTTTGGAAAAGTCTTTTATCGCTCAGCTTTAAAAATAGAATGGATGATACGAGAAACACAACTGAAATCCTTTGCAGTACTCCAGGTATCCTCACAGTTTTCAATGATTCGATAAAATCAAAATCGCTAAAATTTCTTGGGAAAAACGCAAGGATAAATCCTAAAAGGAAAAGCGTGATGGCTCTTTTTAAAGCTTTTAAAATAGTGTTGCCATGTGTGGCTTTGTCTTCTCTTTTGCTGCCCATTGCATAGGCAATAGAAACACCAACAATAAATAGAAAGAATGGAAATACTAAATCGGTAGGTGTGCATCCGTTCCATTCGGCATGTGCTAGGGGTGGATAAATGTGTGCCCAACTTCCTGGGTTATTTACCAGTATCATTGCTGCAACGGTTAATCCTCTAAAAAAATCGAGAGATAAGAGGCGTTGAGGTTTAGTTTCCATGTGTTTTAAAATAAAAAATCTTCTATCCTTAGTTTGTTTAGCTAAAGATAGAAGATAATTTTTTGAGTGCCGTCATTTCGACCACTTTAGAAGGAGAAGTCTGTTCGTTAGCAGCGCTTAGCTGAGAGATTTAGCTTCGCTTTCTTACAGTTCTCTCTGCGTTCGAAATGACGGAAATAGGTTTTAAAAATGAAATCTCACAAAAGCTTCCATCGCTTCGTAATCTGCTAAACCTAATTCGTCGTAGGTTTTTGCGGTTTCGCGATTTCTGTCTTCTGCTCTTTGCCAGAATTCTCTTGGGTCATCACCAGGGAAAACAGGAATATCTTTTTGTGATTGATGTTTGAAAATTGCTAATTTCTTGCGCTCCACTTCCTTAGGACTCAATGGAACCGCCATTTCAATTTCATGTGGTTCAAACTCGTGCCAAGCACCACGGTACATCCATAACCAGCAATCTTCAACCCAAGATTCAGTTGCCTTTAAGCGTCTTAACGACTCCACAATTAAGTTAAAGCAAACAATGTGCGTGCCATGTGGATCTTCAAAATCACCAGCAGCAAATACTTGTTGAGGTTTTACTTGTTGAAGTAATTCAATCGTTAATTGAATGTCGATTTCAGAAACTGGATTTTTCTTTACTTTGCCAGTCTCATAGAATGGAAGCGCCATAAAATGGATGTTCTCGTCAGGCAAGCCTGAGAAACGAGCACCAGCAATAGCCTCACCTTTTCTAATTAAACCTTTAACCAACTTAATTTCTTCGGTATCTACTTGATTAGGTAGTTTGTTGGCCATGAACTCACGCATATCTTCGTAAGTCTTTCTCATGTTGGTTTGGTCGATGCCCATTTTTTCAGAGAAATCGATATTGAACTCCACGAAACGAAGTACATCGTCATCCCAAACGGCAGTATTACCAGACGTTTGGTAAGCAACGTGCACCTCATGACCTTGATCTGCCAATCTGATGAAAGTACCGCCCATTGAAATTACATCATCATCTGGGTGCGGAGAAAAAACAATTGCTCTTTTCTTCGCAGGGTTTGCTCTTTCTGGACGTTGGCTATCGTCTGCATCAGGTTTTCCGCCTGGCCAACCGGTAATGGTATGTTGTAATTTGTTGAAGATATCGATGTTGATGTTATAAACGGGACCTTGCTCTGTAGCCAACTGCGCCATACCGTTATTGTTATAGTCGTCTTCAGTTAACTTAAGGATAGGTTTTTTAAGATGCTTTGCTAACCAAATTACCGCTTTACGGGTAAGCGTTGGGGTCCAATCACAATCTCTAGCTAACCAAGGGGTGTTAAACCTCGTTAAGTCTAACGCCGCATCTTCATCTAAAATGAATTCTACATTCTCTGAAAGTTGCAAGTATGTTGCTGGTACTTCACTAGAAATTTCACCTTCAACAGCCTTTTTAATAATTGCAGCTTTCTTTCTATTCCAAGCCATTAAGATAATTTCTTTGGCTTTGAAAATAGTACCAATACCCATGGTAATGGCTTTTGTTGGTACGTTAGATTTACCACCGAAATCGCGGGCGGCATCTCTACGTGTTAAGTCATCTAAAGTAACTAAACGTGTACCCGAGTTTGGCGCAGAACCTGGTTCGTTAAAACCGATGTGACCTGTACGTCCGATACCTAAAATCTGAATATCCAGTCCGCCAACACTTTCTATTTTCTTTTCATAATCTAAACAGAAAGCTGGAATTTTTTCAAGACTTAGTGTACCATCAGGAATGTGTACATTGTTTTTATCTATGTCGATATGATTGAAAAGATTTTCATTCATAAAATGAACATAGCTCTGTACCGAGTTAGGCTGCATTGGATAATATTCATCCAAATTGAAGGTGATTACGTTTTTGAAGCTTAATCCTTCTTCTTGGTGTAGCCTTACCAATTCTGCATAAACTGCAACTGGCGTAGCACCTGTAGCTAAACCTAAAACTGCATTTTCGCCTTTTTGTTGTTTTTCTTTGATTAGTGAAGCGATACGGTTCGCGACACTTAGCGAAGCTGCCTTCGGATTTTTAAAAATACTTACCGGTAGCTTTTCGAACCTCGTTTCTTCTAATAGATTTAATCTTGCCATTAATCTTTGGTTTTATTGAACGGAGCAGTAAATATAGAATAGTAAAATGTAAAAAAAAATAGTGAGTTTTTTCAATGATAGCCAATTTTAATCAAAAAGTGCGTTTAAAGTGCGTTTAAAGCGTTTGATACTTTTTAAAAAAATTAAAAAACTTTTTTACGTAGGGAATTATTTAATAGGATTAGTTTGGTCGAGCATAGTATTTTAGAGGATTAAAATTACCGACTAAGAAACAAGTAACACAGAGTTATTTTTTGGTTCCATCTATTTGGAGTTCTGTGGTTGGTGCTGTAGCTGATTAAACTCATAATTTTATCAATCCGAAATAACGTTAAGTTAGCACGTTATGGAGTTGATATTTAAAGGGCCCCCTCCTCCGTCGGTCTACCGTCGGTCCTCCGTTCATCCTCTATCGCTAAATTCAGCTATGAAACTGTTCTATTTGTCATTATTCCTTGCTCTTTGCTCGATTGGGATAAAGCTATCAAATGCAATATTAGTTTTCCTAACTTTGAGAGGATAAAATCTAAATGATGATGAACCAAATCGAAAGTCTATTCAACAAATCTAAAAAAGAAGTAAAACTGATCATCGGCTTAATGTCGGGCACTTCCATGGATGGATTAGATATAGCCCTTAGTGCTTTTAGTGGCAGCGGTGCTGATACGAAAATTAAGTTGTTGAAATTTAAAACGGCAGATTATACGGATACATTTAGAAAGCAGGTGAAATCTATCTTTTCTAAGAGAGAGGTTGATTTGGAAATGGTTTGTTTGATGAATGAGCAAATTGCACTTACCCATGCTAAACTAATTAATGAAGCCATTGCAGAATGGGGTTACAAAAATGAGGATATTGATTTTATAGCTAGCCACGGACAAACAATTTATCACGCCCCAAAATCTTTACACGGACAAACAGATTTGCCAAACGGCACTTTGCAAATTGGCGATGGCGATCATATTGCTGTAAATACAGGAATTATTACATTGAGTGATTTTAGACAAAAGCATATTGCTGCTGGCGGCGAAGGGGCTCCATTGGCAGTTTATGGAGATTATCTTATCTTTTCTAAGCAAGACGAAGATAGAATTATGTTAAATATTGGCGGAATTGCCAATTACACCTATTTGCCTAGCGACTTGGATCCTTCTAAGGTTTTCTCTACCGATGTGGGTCCTGGTAATACTTTAATGGATCAGTATGTTCAAAAGCATTTCGATGGGCTATATTACGATAAGGATGCAGCCATTGCTAGAGCTGGAAAAGTGAATGCAAAACTACTTGAACATTTGTTATTGAATGATTTTTTTGCAGCCAGCTTTCCTAAAACTACAGGCCCAGAGCTTTTCAGTTTAGAATATCTATCAGCGGCTCAAACGGCGTCTAATACAAATGATTTAGCTAAAGAGGATGTAATGGCTACGCTTTGTCATTTTTCTGCACAAGGCATTATTGAAGCAATTAAACGAGCATTAAATAAATTGTCTAAGCCAGTTTTGTATTTAAGCGGTGGCGGGATGCATAACCCATTACTTTTGTCACTTTTAAAGCAAGAACTGCCTGAAGTAACATTTAAAACTACCTCAGATTTGGAGATAAATCCTGATGCCAAAGAGGCTGTTTTATTTGCTTTGCTTGCTAATGAAACAATCTGCGGTAGCCAAGTTCATTTTGGAGACAGGGAAGGAGTTCCTTCAATCTCTATGGGTAAGATTAGTTTGCCGAAATAAAAATAGAAGGGAGGTCGAAACCTCCCATTATTTATATGATTTGTAAATCTTTCGCTTGGTAAGATGTTAAAATTTCATCTTCGGCATCAAGTTCAGTGATCAAGTAGCGGATGTTTTCTAGGCCCGCTACTTTCAGCCTTAGGGTAATTCCCAATTTTTCTGAGATACACAATACCGCAGTCTTTTTTGAAGAGGCAATCATTGCTTTTTTTAATTGGTTAATCTCCCAATCCGTATCGGTTACGCCATCTACCGGGTGCAAGGCACTTGTTCCCATTAAACAAAGGTCTGCCCTGATATCCGCTAGCTGGCTAATTACATGCCCTCCATAACTGATCTGGGAGTTTTTAGAAAATAAGCCACCAATAAGTATAACCTCTATTTTTTCGTATTTAGCCAGTTCCACAGCTACAAGTGGGCTAATGGTGATAAATGTAGCATGAAGATGCTGAGGTAATTGTTTTGCTAATTCTATAACTGTTGTTCCGCCTCCAGTTAATACTACCATTCCGTCTTTGATTAGTGAAGACGTTTTTTTGGCAATGATAATCTTTGCATCTTTCGCATAAACCTTACTGTCATCAAAAGAAGATTGGTAAGATTTGGAAAGTGCACCTCCGTGTACTTTGTTTAACAAATTGTCATCAGCAAGCTCTTGTAGATCTCGTCTGATGGTGTCTTCTGATACATTTAATAAATCCACCAAATCTGAACTTAACACACGATTGTGCAAGTTGATTTGACGCATGATCATATTGTGGCGTTCTTTTTTTAGCATTATAAGTGAAATGTTTGACGCAATTAAGGTAGTGAAAAATATTTTTAAATATCAAGGTGTAGAAAATTAAACAATAATGTTGTGCGGATTTTTGCGGTGTTTTATTGGTAATTTATTCTTTTTTGTTAAAATCATGTTAAATTTTCTTTTTTAACTGAAAAATTATTGTGATATTTACTTGAGCTTTGATGATAATGCGTTAATATGCGTTTTTTTAAAAAGCACAAACAATCAACGAACATTAATATTTTTAACCAAAGAAGAGTTTATGAAAAAAAAACTACTCATGTTATTCTTGGGTACGTTTTTGCTGGCGATTAATTTAAAAGCTCAGCAAATTACGATTACGGGTAAGGTAACATCAGCAGAAGACAAACTTGGAGTACCAGGTGTCTCCATCAGAGTCAAAAATGGCGTTAACTCAGTTCAGTCTAACACCGATGGTGTCTATACTATAGGCGCAAAAAAAGGTGATGTACTCATCTATTCTTATGTTGGCTTTGTTGCCGAAGAAAGAACGGTTGGCGATGCTGCTGCCATCAATATAGAATTGAGGCCAGATTCGAAAGGATTAAATGAGGTTGTTGTTACTGCTTTAGGGATTGAACGAAGTAAAAAGTCTTTGACTTACTCTGTGCAAACTGTAAAGGGTGATGATTTGAGGAATTCAGGACAATCTAATATTATTAATGCATTACAAGGGCAGGTTGCTGGTGCCCAAATCAGTTCTTCTGGCGGTTCTCCCGGTCTTCCTTCAGAAATCATTTTGAGGGGTTCTACTACTTTGTCTGGAGATAATCAGCCGCTAATGATTGTGGACGGTATAAGGGTAAATAACAGTGCTTCTAACGGTACGGTAAATCGTATCTCCGATTTTAATCCAGAAGATATAGAGGATATCACCATTTTAAAAGGTGCAGCAGCAGCGGCACTATATGGTATTGATGCTGCATCTGGAGCGATAATTATCACTACAAAGAGTGGTAAATCCGGCGCATTACAAGTAACTGGTGGTTACAAATCTTTTGTGGAGACGATGGGCAGAACTGCTCGTCAACAAGCAATTTATACCACTGGTACTGGTGGTGTTTACGATGAAAGCGTTGGTAGTTCATGGGGTAGGAAGTTTCGCTATGATGAACCTATCTACAATAATATCAATCGTTTTTTCGAGACAGGTGTAACTCACGATGCTAATATCAACATAAACGGTGGTAGTGAAAAATTGAATTACTACGTTTCAGGAGGTTATAGAACATCGTCTTCAATGATTCCAAATACTAATCAAGATAAAATAAATTTGATGGTAAAAGGAACAGCTAAGTTGAGTAGTAAGATAGATCTTACCACTTCGGCTAGTTATGTGCAAAACGAAATTCAAGAAGGTTTGGCGGGTGCAAGTGCTGGCGGTTGGATTAACAGCATCTTAACTTATCCACGTAGATACGATATTTTGGATTACATTAAAGATAATGGAGAACCAAATTACGTTTACGTTGAGCCAGGAAGTGAAAATTTGGCACGTCTGTCTCCAATGTGGGGCGTAATGAAAAACCCTAGAAATAACAACGTAGATAGGTTTGTTTTAAATAACAATTTAGTCTATAAGCCAATGGCAGGGTTAACTATTGCTTATCGTTTGGGCCAAGATTTTACTTCTTCTAAGTTTAGAAGGATATTAACTCCTGGAACTCCTAATTCTAATTTAGCGGCGTTTAAGGGTTCTGTTTACGAAAATAATTCTGAGACAAAATTCATTACTTCAAACTTTACAACAACTTACGATAAAAAAATTACCACAGATTTTAGATTAACAGCGATAGGTGGTTTCAGTAGTGAATATTATACTTCAGGTGGCGTTGCTTATGATGCTATAGGCTTATTGGCTGATGGTGTTTTTTCGCCTAACGTAGTGAATAAAGAAACGACTACAGTGACAGAAACACTCTTGCGTAGACAAAGATATGCGGCATTTGGAGACGTGAAATTAGAATATAAGTCAATCGCGTCGATAGGCGTAACCGGCCGTAATGATTGGACTTCTACTTTGCCGGATAAAAATAGGTCATTCTTCTCGCCCTCATATTCGGGAAGCTTTACTTTTTCGGAATTAATTCCCAATAACAATTCGTGGACTGGTAAGTTAAGAGCAAGTTACGCTAGAGTAGGTAAGGATGCGCCAATTTATAGAACGAATAGTACACTAGTGCGAGCCGAAACTGTTGGTGGAGGTTTTGTAACTAGTACCACTTCTGGAAATCCAGACTTAAGGCCAGAAAAAACACAGGAATTTGAACTAGGTACAGAATTAAGTTTCTTTAAAAATAGGCTAAATATTGATGTGGCTTATTATGAAAGAAAAAGTATAGATATGATTATGTCGCCAAGGGTGTCTATTCCTTCTGGTTTTGTAATCACCACTTTTAACAATGGTTCTTTGCGAAATAAAGGAATCGAATTCTCTATCAATGCTACTCCAATTAAAACAGATAAGTTTACATGGAGCGCTACCCTTAACGGATGGAAAAACACTTCGAAAATGCTTCAGTTTGCCGGAGATATCGTATCATTCCCATATACTAATGCACAGTTAAATGCGGGTTCGGCTGCAACCAATTTAAATCAGCCAGTGCTAGGTATTATCGGTACCGATTACAGAAGAAATCCTGACGGTTACATCATCGTAGATGCTAATGGTATTCCTATTATAGATGGTAACACAAAAGATCGCTATATAGGAAATAGAGAGCCAGATTTTAATTTCGGCTTAATTAATAACTTCAAGTATAAAAACTTTAGCTTATCGTTTCTTTGGGATTTCCGCATAGGCGGAGATATCTTAAACGCAAGTCGTCAGGGAATGATGTCGAACGGTATTGCTTATGATATTGGTGAGTGGAGAGATAAAGAATTTGTATTTAATGGTGTGGTTCAACAAGGAGATGGCACTTATATTAAAAACACTAAACAAGTAGTCTTAGACTACACTTATTTTGCCAACAACTACTATCAAGTAGGTACAAACTTTGTTGAAAAAGTAAACTGGGCTCGTGTACGTTATATAAATCTTGGTTATCAATTGCCTAGTACTTTTGTAAGTAAACTGGGCATAAGAAACGCTAGGGTAGAATTTGGCGCTCAAAATCCTTTTATTATTACTAATTATTCGGGAGGAGATCCAGAGGTAAATAGTGCCGGACCGAATGCAGGTGGTTCTGGTGCTAGTACTATGGGGGTTGATAATGGAGCTATTCCGTTACCACGTAGTTTCTCGTTCGGTTTAAATATTACACTATAAGATTTATAAGTATGAAAAATATATTCAGAGGCTTTATAGCTGCGTTTGTGATACTTACAATTGCTGCGTGTCATAAATTAGATATTAATGTTAATCCCGTTCAACCAACAGATTTACCTGCTAAGCAAAGGTTGCCAGCAATACAGGCTAATTTAGCGTACTCATTGTATTCGCAAGCAAGATTTGCCGCGTATCATAGTTATTACTTCACCACACGCCAAGGCAATAGTAACTTGATGACAGATACGTGGAATTATAATTCCATTAGCAGAATGGGTGCTTGGAGATGGCATTATTTTGATTTTGGGGCTAACAACAATCAAATGATGATACGTGCGGCGAGTGACGGTTCTAATAACTATATCGGTGTCGGTAAAATTATGTTAGCACTAAGTTTCTTAACAGCTACAGACGTGTTTGGCGATATGCCGTTTAAAGACACCTATGCAGGTAAATTTAATCCTGCTTATGATAGACAAGAAGACATTCTAGCAGAGATTGATAAACTTTTGACAGAAGGTGCTGATGCGTTAAATAATGTTGGGGCTACTGCAGAAGTAATGGATGCTAGTATAGATTTAATTTATGGTGCAAATCTTAATAAATGGAAAGCATTAGCAAAAGGTGTGAGAGCTCGTTTAAAATTAAGAACTGCAAATTTTAAAAATGGAAATCAAGAGTTGTTGACGATTGTTAACGATGCATTAGTTGATTTTGACGATGCACTATTCAGGTATCCTGTGGCGGCTAGAAATACAGGCTGGGGAAATAATTTATGGGGACCTTCAGGGCCTCCTCCAGCAGCCGAAGCTTTTCAGTTTGTTGATGTTCGTAGCGATTTAGTGAACTCTTTACCTACAGATTTCTTGATGAAAGCATTGACGGTAGCAAACGCTGTTACTGGTACACCAGGTACACCAGCGGTATACGATCCTCGTTTGTTTAAATTGACGACACCAGGTACTACGGGTAAATATAACGGTGCAAAAATGTCGATGGGAATGTTAGATACATCATTACCTACATTAACAACATTTAACGATTTTGCGAATTTACATAACGGGTATTGGACTTCGGATACGTCGCCTTATCCAATAATGCTTAAAGAAGAGCTTTTATTTATCAAAGCAGAAACGCAGTTCTATCTAAATGATTTTGGAGGAGCATTAGCAACTTACAAACAAGCAATACGTACAAATATGGAGCGTTTGGGTGTAACCGAAGGTCAAATTATTAATTTCTTAGGCGATCAGAGAAAAGTGGCTCAAAGTGAAGCAGAGCTGTCTATTGACGACATCATGATGCAAAAATACGTTGCATTGTATTTGCAAGGTGAAACTTGGTCTGATTTAAAGAGATACAACTACAATATTAAAGCTTATCCGAATATGTATTATCCAAGATATGCATTGGCGGAGTGGGGCGGTCGTTATATCCAGCGTTTCCCTTATGACCCTCAAACAGAGTATGTTTATAATCCAAAGGAAATTGAAAGACTAGGAGCGAGATCAAGAACTTGGGCATTTACACCAGTCTGGTGGGCAGATAATTCAACATTGAAGAATTAATTAGAATGATAAACATGAAAAGATATATAGGCATTTTGTCAATTAGCTTGTTAATGCTGATGTCATGTAAAAAGAACGATCCGATAACGAAATTGGGCTCTACAAATAACCAATTTGCAAGCCAGTTGAGGGTTACTTACAACAATACAAGACCTGCATTTGGCGATACATTAGTAGTTTCAGCATCAACTTGGCAGCGAGACGACAAGTTTGAGCGTGTAACCATATATGAAACTTTGGTAGAGTCAGTTGGTTTTCAATTGACGCTAAAAAACGGAACTTCACTTGTAACTAAAACGGCAGACGAGTCAACACTTACTTTGGTAGATACTTTAGCAAAAAAGGCAGTAGCTTTCGAGGTTAAGGCAAATGATTTAGATAGATACTGGGTTACCTCATCAAGTAACTACGTAATAAATTATTCGTATAAAGTAGAGCCAAAAGTGGGGAAATATGCTGCAGATGCCAGTTTAATTACCGCAATGAACGATGCAGAGTTTGCTGTACTAAAAGGTCTATTGGCATATTCAATCAGTAGAAATGATTATACAGCGCTTTTCCCTGCTCCGCCAGCTAGTCACTTTACAACTGGTGGTACTTATGTGTTAAGTGCTACAGGAATGGCAAATTTGCGGGATAATTGTACTAAGGCTATGCTTGCCGCACAAGTGAACTCAGTTAAGAAAATAGGCAGCTACAACTTAACCATAGATGTAAATGCAGTAACGCCTACCCAGGCTACAACGGCAACGACCAGAACATTTGATATTACTTTACCACAATAAGATCATGAAGAAATTTAAACTACTACTCCTTTTGATTGGCCTTATTTATTTGGGCTGTACAAAGGAAGAAATTACAAGCATAGGGCAAGAAGGAACATATGCCGCCAACTTTGATTTTCCTACTGGAACGCTCGGGGCACCCGCTAAAGTGGTGCTGACCAATCGATCTAAAAATGCAGATCGGTTTGAGTGGGAGTTTACAGGAGGTAAAACCCTAAATAAAAGTGGTGTCTCAAATGCGACGACCTCAAATAAGATGGTTCCTGATACTATTTTATACGAGCTGCCGGGAGAATATACGGTTAAGCTAACTACTTGGCAGGGCGATAAAAGAGAAGAAATCAGCAAGAAAATAACTCTGATAAAAATGCAGCCTAGAATTATTGCGCCAGATAATATTGCCGTATTCGAAGACGTGCAATTTGATGCCAGAGCGTTTAATTATCCAGGGCAAAATGTAACTTATTCTTGGGATTTCGGAGCATCTGGAACTTCTACGCTTAAAAGTCCGCTAGTTCAGTTTACTACTGAAGGCGAGAAAACCATAAAGCTTACTGTTAATGATGGACAGGAAACCTTGACTACTGAAATTAAAATTCTAGTTAAAGGTGAGTTGGCTAAAACTATTTACTTTACAGATGTTATTACTAAAAAGATTTACAGCTATAAGTTAACATTACTGAGTCCGTCCACTCCAGTTGATTTGCTTATTGCTACTGGTCCTAGTCCATTAGGGTTAAGTGTAACTGGAAACAAACTTTATTATTCGGAAACTGGTTTAGGTTTGAGGTTTAGTAGCCCACCAAATACGCTGCCAGATGGTTACCTTAAATCATTTAATTTAGATGGATCGGGAGAAGCGCTTATTGCTCGTAATACAAATCAGACTGAAGCTTATAATGCTGATCCTTGGTTACATGCCGTTGATAAAGACGGAAACATTTGGTGGACAAGTAGAACCAACGGAATTTTCACAGCAAATGCTGCTGCGGTAGAAATACCTTATCCTGCCTTTAAAATTAGAGGCGGTGGTATGCCTTCTTACGCTACCAATACGCATTTCTATAGCGGAATTAAAGAAGTAGGCGATGAAATTTGGGTATCCTTAACTGGAGGTTCTGCAGGTGTTGGTATTGCTCGTTACACTAAAGCGGGTGTATTTGTAGATTACTTGGCTGGACCAGTTAGGAGCCTTGGAATTAGGCAATTTGTTATCGATAAAGTAAATAAACATATCTATTTTTCAATTAGCAAAGCAGGCACATACACTACTGGTATTTATAGGTCTGATATGTCTGGAAACAATATTGTAGCAATTGATAACGGGGTTAACATGCAGTATGGTGGAGCAGAAGGTTTCAGTGATCAAGGAGGTCAAGGTACTGGTATAGAGGGTATTCATGTAACGGGTATGGATATAGATGTTGATGAAAATGGTCAGGGTTACTTGTATTATGGTTATAGAAATGCTGCTGAAATTTCAGGTAATAATGCACCGCAAGTAATTTCTGCTACAGCAGGGACAAAATCTGGTATTAAACGTTATAAGCTAGGTACCTCAGGACAAATAGACTTTTTATTAAAAGGCTACGCACCATACGGTTTGGCCATAGATCAAGTTAAACGATAAGAAAGAAAGCCATTCTCGTCTATGGGAATGGCTATTAATAAAGTTATTATGAAAAAATATTTTTTATTAGGAATTGCAACGTTGGTACTTATGGTTTCTTGTCAAAAGGAAATCCCTCAAGTGCCAGATGGCTATGGTGCAAAGATATTTGTAAAACCTACTACGCCATACGTGTCTGATGAAGCTTTCAAAAAAGTAGCCTATTTTCCTGCATATAGAGCAGTAGCAGACATCGACACTACTTCTTTAGATCATTTAACACATGTGATATTTTCTTTTCTAAAACCAAGAGCTGATGGTGTTTTGGTGCTAGATGCATCTAGAGAGTCTGTTAAAACAGTAGTAGACTTAGCAAAAAGACATAAATGTAAAATCATTATTGCCTTAAATGGAGATAATAAAATATACACCACGTTATTGTCAAATCCGACTACTAGAACACAGTTGGTCAAAAGTATCGTAGACTACACTATCCAAAATCAATTCGATGGGGTAGATATGGACTGGGAATATCCAAATGCATCTAAAGGTAACGATATAACTTTTGGGTTATTTATGCAAGAGCTTTCTACCGAATTGCACAGCTGGCACCGTAGCTTAAGTATGGCGGTTACCGCTGGTATTTTTGCGGGGGTTATCAAAGATGGCATTAACCAACAAGCTATTGATGCTTGTGATTTTGTGAATTTAATGGCTTACGATGGTATTGGAACTGATACAAATGTTCCTGGACACCACTCTACGTATGCCATGGCAAAACGAGTGTTAGACATTTGGATAACTGACAAAAAATTACCCAAAAAGAAAGCTGTTTTAGGTGTTCCTGCGTATGGTAAAACTTCAGCAAATGTAGCAATGGGATTTAAAGACTTGTTAGCGTTGGGTGCTTTGAAAGATGCAGATCAATTCACTACAGTGGGAGGTGCTACTTACTATTACAATGGTATGTCTACAATTCAGCAAAAGTATAAGTTAGCCTTTGAGGAGGGAAATGGTATCATGTATTGGGAATTGGCTCAAGATGCCAGAGGGGAAAATTCATTGATTAAATCGGTGAAGTAGTTGAAGGGTACATTAATGAGTTTAAAAGGGCAGCTTAAAAGTTGCCCTTTTTTCTTCCTAGGAATTAGTATCCTAATAAAATAAACTCAATATACAGGGCATCGATTGCTATTATTCCTATTGATCGGCATTGCTAATACTCAATAAATTTTAAATAAATGGCAAAAATCTCGTTATATCTGATCTCGTTGCTGATAATTGCAGTCGTTTTTAATGCCTGTAAAAAAAGTGACAATTTGGTGGAGCCGAAACCAGACCTTCCACAGCCGATACCTGAAGTCGCAGACGTTACATTCCCTAAAAAAGAAATGAGGGCAGTTTGGATAGCCTCAGTTTTTGGGCTAGATTGGCCTCAGAAAGTTTACAACCAACAAAGCCAAAAACAACAATACATCAATTATTTGGAGAAATTTAAATCGATGAACATCAATGCGATCTATTTTCAGGTAAAGGGGATGGGCGATGCGTTTTATAATTCAAGTTACGAACCTTGGAGCGCAGCGATTACCGGCACAAGAGGTACTGATCCAGGATATGATGTATTGAAATTCATGATTGATGAAGCACATGCTAGAGACATTGAATTTCACGCTTGGATGAATCCTTATCGGATTGCTACTCGTGAGACTGGCAAAACTTTTCCGACACTTCACTCTACCGTTGATCCAAGCTGGGTAGTGGATTTTCCTACTATTCGTATCTATAATCCGGCACGTCCTGAGGTTAGACAACGTTTGGTCGATATCGTGAAAGACATGCTCAACAAATACGATGTAGATGGGATCCATTTTGATGATTATTTCTATCCAGAAGGCGCAGCGCTTGCTGATCAGGCCGATTATCAAACTTATGGCGCTGGAATAGCCACTATTCAAGATTTTAGGAGAGAAAATGTAAATAAAGCAATCAAAGGTGTCTATGAGACTATCGTGAGCACTAAGCCGGGTGTGGTGTTTTCTGTTTCGCCAGCACCAGAAATTGCTAAAAACTATAACTCTTTATACGCTGATGTTAAGAAATGGAATCAAGAGGGTTGGGTAGATGTAGTGATCCCTCAACTGTACCAAGAGATTGGCAACAAATACAACGATTTTCAATTGCGACTTGGTGAGTGGACAAATAATAGTCATAAAGCTGCCTTAATGATAGGGCATGCGCTTTATAAGTTTGGAGATCCTTTAGAACATAAAGGTGTTCCTGCCTTTGAGTCGGTGGGAGAACTACAAGGGCAATTTGATATGACCAAGCTGAATCCTAAAGTAGTTGGTAGTGTGATGTACAGCGCTAAATCTATTATCAACAACAAAATAGGAATTACCGACAAGCTTACTACTATTTATCAAAACCCTTCGGTGATGCCGTTTGTAGGTCGTGCCACTGTTGCTGCGCCAGCTGCTGCAACAAACGTGAGATTAGAAGGCAATGATTTAAAATGGAATGTTTCAGGAAATGTGAAATCTGTGGTTTATTATTTCTCTTATCTAAAGTTGGAAGGAAAAGTATTAGCCGTGACTAAGGCAAATACAATAGCTGCTACCGCTAAGGGTTATTATACTGTTTCAACGATAAATGTTGATAATCAAGAAAGCGAGCCTACTGATTTGGTGGAGAAGAAATAATTAAAAGCTAAAATAAACTATAAAGCAGCCATGTTGATGGCTGCTTTTTTTGTGCGCTTAGTGTTTGTGCGGGTGCGCTTTGTTGCAGGATTGTTCATGAAAAAATCTGATTTTTGTTAAAATCTGTTAAAATTTTCTTTTTTTATATTAAAACATTTGTGATATTTACTAAAGTTTTAGAAAGCTGCATTAATTTGCGTTTTTTAAACGTTGCCTAATAAAGTAACGGAACTATTAATATTAACCAAACTAGATTTTATGAAAAAAACATTACTACTGTTTTTTGGGGTTGTCTTGCTTTCTATGCAAGTAATTGCTCAGCAATTGACAATTTCTGGGAAGGTAATTTCTGCAGATGATAAAGTAGGAATACCTGGAGTTACAATTAAGTTGAAAAATGCATCTACAGCCCTAGGTCAAACAGATGCAAGTGGAACCTATTCAATAAAAGCTAACAAAGGAGATATCTTAGAATTCATCTACCTTGGCTTTGCCACGCAAGAAATTACTGTTGATTCGAGAACGGCTATCAATATTACACTTACCTCAAATGACAGTAAACTAAATGAAGTAATAGTTGTGGGCTTTGGTACACAGAAGAAAGCGACATTGACAGGTGCCGTGAGTACCGTGAATGTAACTCAAACCTTTGAAAGCAACTCTCTTAACGATCCTACTAAAGCACTGCAAGGTACTGTGCCAGGTTTAAACATTACCTATGGAAATGGAGGTTTAACTGCTGCACCCAAAATTAACATTAGAGGTATAGGGTCTGTAAACGGATCAAATGCTCCGCTAATTTTAGTTGATAATATTGAAACTTCTGACCTTTCCATAATTAATCCAAATGATATCGAAAGTGTGTCTGTTCTTAAAGATGCAGCTTCAACTTCAATTTACGGTGCAAGGGCTGCTTTTGGGGTTGTGTTGATTAAAACTAAATCGGGCAAGAAAAATCAACCTACTAAAATACAATACACTAATAACTTTTCGTGGAACAAAGCAACCATGCTTCCTGACTTTGCTGATCCTGTAGTAGAGTTAGAGGGCTTGATACAAGGAGCTCAAAGATCTGGAACAACTACTCCTGAAACTTTCGGAATGGAGCTTACAAAACTTCGCGATGGGATTGCGAATTGGCAGCAGAAATATAAGGGTAAAAATACCGGTTCAGAAATGATTCTAGGTGAAGATTTTGACTATGTTGGCGGACGTGTATATTTCTACAAAGAATGGGACCCTAAAGAAGAACTGTTAAATAAATTTACCAACCAACAGAATCATAGTCTACGAATTCAAGGTGGTAGCGAAAAAATAGGGTACTATATTTCATCAGGTTATAGTGATGAGGGTGGTATTTTTAAGCTAAATCCAGATAATGTTAGCAGGTATAATATTACCGCTGCGGTAAATGCTGAAGTTACACCTTGGTTAGATTTAGATGCTAAAATGTTATACCGTAACTTTAGGTATGAATATCCAATGTCCTATTATGCAACGGGAGATTGGTATACATTTTGGAGGTGGGGCTCATACTTTCCACTAGGAACCTATCAAGGTAACTATTGGAGGCACCTCCCTGCATATCAAGCAAATGCGCAAACCAGTGATTTGGTTTCGAATTATAATAGAGTTGATTTGGGTGCAACATTTAAAATCGCTAAAGGTTTAAATGTTCGAGCCGACTACTCTTTTGGAAGAGATAATGCATTGAGGCACGTTATTGGCGGACAAATCCAAGGCTTAGATTTTTGGAGTGGAGTTCCTACCACCACAGTAAATATAGCTTCTGCAGCTCAAGATTTTACCAGGTATACTACTACCAAAACTTCTATAAACACGTTAAACGCATATGCAACCTACGATAAGGTGGTTCAAAATGATCATAACTTTAAATTTATGGTTGGTGTGAACTACGAAAGCAGGTCTAACTTTGTTGTAAATGCAGAGCGTCGTATGTTATTAGATCCATTATTTCCAGAGTTAAGCTTAGCTACGGGCGATCAACTTGCGACGGGATCGCGTGGCATTGGAGCTTTTGCTGGCTATTTTGGTAGAATTAATTATAACTATAAGGGTAAATACTTATTGGAAATGAATGGGCGTTATGATGGCGCATCGATTTTTTCTAAGAAAGATAGATGGGCATTCTATCCTTCTGCTTCTGCCGGATACCGTATTTCTGAAGAGAAATTTATGGAGCCAGTTAAGAAAATATTTAATGATATCAAATTCAGAGCTTCGTACGGAGAACTGGGCAATCAAGACGTTGGCGGCGAATTCTATACTGCTGCGATGACAGGATCAAATTCTAATTGGATAAACGGAGTTATTTTAGCCGGAACGATTGGTGCTCCTCGTCCAGTACCGAACTCTTTAAGTTGGGAAACTGTAAAAGATTTAAATCTAGGTGTTGATTTTAGATTCTTAAAGGACTATATGGGATTGACAGTGGAATGGTACAACCGACGAACTGAAGGAATGCAAGCTCCAATAGTTACGGCATCCACTTTTGGAGCGGCTGGTCCAAGAGTTAACCAAGGAGATTTAAGTACAAAAGGTTTAGAGGTGTCTTTAGATTTCCGTTATCCAGTAAGTAAAGAATTGAACTTATATGGTACACTAACCTTGGCGGATAGTAAAACTATGATTACTAAGTGGGACAATCCTGCGATGTTAATTATGCAGAATTATGTGGGCAAGGAAGTAGGAGAAATATGGGGCTTTAAGACCGATAGGTACTTTACTTCTGCTGCAGACGTGGCGGCTTCTCCTAGTCAAACTGGTTTGCAGTCAGGAAATTTCGTGTTTGGAGAAGGTGATGTCAAATATCAAGATGTTAATGGTGATGGGGTAATTAGTGGTGGTGCTATGACGGTAGCGGATCATGGTGATCTTGTTAAATTAGGCAATACAAATCCTAGATATCATTACGGCGCTAGATTTGGAGGTACTTTTAAAGGCTTTGATTTAGATATATTTCTTCAAGGTGTAGGTAAAAGAGATCTATGGGGATTGGGGCAAACAGCTATTCCGATGTATCAAAGTGCAGATATTTTATATGATCATCAGTTAGATTATTGGACTCCAACAAATACGAATGCCCAGTATCCGAAATTATATTCAGGAAACGGAACAAGTAGAATTGCGGGGATGCCGGCTAGTGGTAATAACTACTATGTACAATCGAAATACCTAATCGATTTGGCTTATTTGAGACTTAAAAATGTAACCTTTGGATATACCTTTAAAAATGAGTTTTTGAAAAAATATAAAGTCGGTAGCTTCAGGGTTTATGTAAGTGGACAAAATCTTGCTGAATTTAGGAGCTCGAAATTGCCTATTGATCCAGAAATTACTGATGGGGATTCAAGTGGGGCAATATCCTATTTTGGACGTACTTTCCCGTTCTCAAGAATGTATTCATTTGGTGCTAACTTAACTTTTTAATTAAAGAGACATGAAAATATTTAAGATAACCCTAGTTGTAATTTGTTTTTTTACGCTGGGAAGCTGTACAAAAGATTTAGATTTAACAACCCCTGATCAGTTTGAGGACGCAAATTTTTGGAACAGTGAAAATAATGTAAGAGCTTACAGTTGGGGCTTCTATAATTTGTTTTTAGGATATGGAATTGGAACAGGTACTGCGGCAGATTTCTATTTCTCAAGCTTCACTGATGATCAAGCTCAAGGAGCATTTCAAGCATTTCAAGTAAGTGCAGCTGCTACTAATGCCAACTGGAATTGGGAGCAAATTAGAAAAGCTAATATAATGATCGCACGAGTAAGAGCAATGACTTCACTTTCTCAAGAAGCAAAAAACCATTGGGAAGGCGTAGCGAGATTCTTTAGAGCTTTAGATTATTTCAATAAGACTAAAATATTTGGAGATGTGCCGTACATTGAAAATGAACTAGATATTAGTGATGTTAATGTAATCTATAAACAAAGAGATTCTAGAAAATTAGTAATACAGAAAGTATTGGAAGACTTAGATTTTGCTATTGTAAATTTAAGAACGACCGATCTGCACAATACCATTAATAAAGCTGTTGCTTATGCGCTAAAAGCAAGAGTGGCTCTTTATGAAGGAACTTATAGAAAATATCATACAAATTTAGGATTGACCGCAGATGTAAATGATTTGTTAACACAGTCTGCTAATGCTTCGGGATTTTTGATTGATGGCAATCAATTCTTATTGAATACTTCTTATGAAACTGTTTATAATTCGCTTGATTTGAGTACAAATAGGCAAGTGCTATTGTACAAGAAATATATCACTGGTGTACAAGGACATTCAGTTGTTAATTACTTGACAAGTACGACGGTGATGCAAGGTCCGACAAAATCAGCCGTTGAATCTTACACAACTACAAATGGATTGCCTATTACACAAGTAGGCGGCAATCCCCTTTATGCTGGTGATAATGGCATTGCAAATGTTAGAGCTAATCGCGATGGTAGGTTACTAAAAACAATAGCGGACTTTTTAGCCTATAACGGTAATTTAGTAAGTGGACAGGCGTCAAGTACTGGGTATGTTCCAATTAAGTTTGTAAACAGAGCGACTAATATTAACGGAGGCCAGAATGATACGGATGCACCATTGTTTAATTATGCGGAGGTTTTAGTGAATTATGCAGAAGCATTAGCGGAACTAGGAACACTGACTCAAACGGATTTGAATAAGTCTGTAAATAAATTAAGACAAAGAGTAGGTGTTGCAGACTTGAAATATGACGGAGTTAATGTGATGTCTGGAACAACAGGAACAACAATCATTAACGATTCTAAGCGTCCGGCTAACATTCCTGCTTTGGTGTGGGAAATCAGAAGAGAGCGTAGGGCAGAGTTGATGATGGATGGTTTTAGATATGATGATTTGATGCGTTGGGCAAATGGATCCAACCTGTCGGTATCTTCTACTGTTAATACAGATGCATTCTTAGGCGCTAAAGTTCCAGCAGCAACAGGCGTTAGGATTAATCCTGATGGCTATTTATTACCATATACGGCAACATCTGCTAGAACTTTTCTATCCCCTAAACATTATTTAACCGCAATTCCTACTGGACAAATTTCGTTGTATGCCCCTTATGGTGGTATGGCACAAAATCCAGATTGGTAAAATAAGTTCTTAAATGCTTTTAAGCTGTATCATTGTAATAGATGATACAGCTTTTTTATTCCCAATCTTCGGTAAAAGTTTTAACTTTGCACCAAAACCTTTTCACCAATGGCAAATTTTACCCTTACACCTGAAACCTGGCAAAAAGTAAAAACTAAGTTTTTAAGAAAATACCGTGAATTAGCTGCGGTAGAAATTTCTTTTACGCCTGGGCAGGAAGATCAATTGGTACATCAGTTAGCCAAGCTAGTAAACAGGGACAGTGCCTACATAGAATTTACCATCCGCAAAGCCTTAGCAGATCCAGACGGCAATAGACTTTAAGGTCAATTAAGTAGCTTTTTATTTCTGCCATTCATAGGAAGAACCGTTGCGGTTTGAAAAATCATGATGGTTTTAGTAAATTTACTTTCTATAGTTTTTGTGATGTCTTGTTAAGCGCCACAAATTTGCAGCTATTTTAAATTTAGCTAAAATGAAGAAAGTTAAAATAGTGCTGTTTAGCACCATCCTAGCCGTTACCGCACTAACCTTAGCCTTTAAGGAGGACCTGTTTCAGGTATCCAAAAATCTCGATGTATTTGCTTCGCTATATAAGGAAATCAATATCAATTATGTAGAAGAAACCAATCCCGCAGATTTGATGAAGCATGGCATTGATGCAATGTTGGGTAGTTTAGATCCTTATACAGAATACGTTCCTGAGTCGGAGATCGAAGATTACAAACTGAAATACATCAGCACACAATACGGCGGAATTGGTGCAGGTACTTTAACTATTGCCGGAAAACTATTCGTAAATGAAATTAGCGAAGGACATCCTTCCCAAAAAAATGATATTCGCCCAGGAGACCAGATCGTAAAAATCAACGGTATCGAAATAGAAGGCAAAGAGAGGTCTCAAATTAGCCAATTGTTGCGTGGGCCAAAAGGTACACCCGTAAATCTGATGTTATTGAGAGATGGAACTGTACTCAACAAAACTATCGTCAGAGAAGAAATTAAACAACCTAATGTTTCCTATTCTGGAATGTTAGATGATCAGATTGGTTACATCCGCCTAGATAAATTCTTGGAAAATTCTGGACAGGAAGTGAAAGAGGCCCTAGAGCAAATCAACAAACAAAAGCCAAAGGGGCTGATTTTAGATTTGAGAAATAATGGTGGGGGTATTTTACAGGAAGCCGTTAAGATTGTCAACCTTTTTGTAGATAAAAATGTATTAGTGGTAACTCAAAAAGGCCGTAATCCAGAGAAAAGTATCACCTATAAAACTATGGTTAATGCCATTGCTCCAGCAGTTCCGATTGTGGTTCTTATCAATGGCGCATCAGCTTCGGCATCAGAGATTGTGGCCGGTGCCATACAAGATTTAGATAGAGGCATTGTAGTGGGGCAACGCAGCTACGGCAAAGGTTTGGTTCAACAAACATTTAACTTGCCTTATAACAGCTTAGTTAAGGTTACGGTTGCTAAATATTATACGCCATCTGGGCGATGCATCCAAGCATTGGATTACGCACATAAAAAACAGGATGGCTCAGCGGAGAAATTTGCGGATAGTACTTTAAAAGCTTTTGGTACCAAGGCCGGAAGAACTGTTTACGATGGTGCTGGAGTTTTTCCGGACATCGAGATTGAACCAAATAAATACAGTCCAGTTACCGTTTCGTTATTGACTAAGAATTTGTTTTTCGACTACGCCAACGCTTACAAAAAAGCGAATAAAACAGTGGCTTCTGCAAAAGACTTTCAAATTAGTGACGCCAACTATACGCAGTTCATCGCTTCGTTGGCTGATAAAGATTATAGCTATACCTCGAGATCTGAGCGTTTGTTGAACGAATTGAAAAAGGAGGCAGAGAAAGAAAATAAAGCAGCTACAGTAAAAGCAGATTTAGAAGCCTTGAAAGCGAAAATGACAACTGCGAAGAAAAACGACTTGAATGCCCATAAAGCAGAAATTAAACGTGCCTTAGAAACACAGGTGATTAGTCGCTATTTCCATGAGAAAGGTAGGATAGAACAATCTTTCCAATATGATAAGGAAATAGCTAAGGCGAAGTCGTTATTTAGTAACCAGAGCCAAATGCTCGCCATCTTAAAAGGCGATGGTACTTATAAAACTATCGGTAATCCAACTTTAAAAGTAAGTGAGGTAGAGAACTAATCACATTGGTATTCGAGCTTAAGTTATGCTCAGGTTAATGCTAAATAAATATTTCGACCCGCTACCCTTACATATCTGTCGCGACGACGCATCTTTTTCGGCTCAATGCTAGCTGACGTTCATAAAGCCATTGTTCACAGCCATTACGACCGTCAATCTTCCAGTGCCGGCCAAATCAAAAAAAAGCACTAACGAGAACTGAACACTATGGAGCATAAGCCTGTCTAGTTCTGACAGGCAGCGATACTTTTTTTGATGTGTTGTGGGCTTGTGGAAAGGCACCTCAGGAGATTGACAAGCGCTTTGGATACTTTGGCGCGACAAAGTAGCTAGGCCCAGCCGGCCATGAGGCAAGAATAAATACTAATATTGTGTCCGCATAGTAAGTTATGTACAGGACGAATCAGCTCGCAAAGCCTATTTTATTTTTTCACAGTCGAATTTCGTTGTTAGCAATTAATACTAATTGTCAAATGTAAAGGCATAAAAAATCCCCAAGGTTAGCCCTTGGGGATCTTAATATCTTAAGATAATCTTTTACTGATTTACTGCTCTGCATGTAGTCTCACCTTTAAGCCTTCCATTGCTGGGCTTAATTGTATTTGGCAAGCTAATCTAGAGTTCGGTAACAAGTCAGGTAAGGTATCCAGCATCGCATATTCATCGTCGCTCATTTCGTTTAGTTTCTCTTCGCCTTCCAATACATCAACACAACAAGTGGCGCATAAAGCCATTCCTCCACATGTAGCCAAAACATCATACTCACTAGCTTTCAGAAATTCCATTAAACTTAGCCCCATATCTGTTGGTGCTACGTGGTCTAGCGTGTTTCCTTCTCTATCTTCTACAACAATATTAATATCGCTCATGTTACTTCTTCTGTATTTTAGAATTCACTTACACCATTAACGGTAGTGTATTTCATTGTATATTTTACACCAGGGTTCATGTACTGATAAGCGCTGTGGCTCATTAATGAAGCTTCGTGGAAACCACATAAAATCAGTTTTAACTTGTTTGTGTAAGTGTTGATATCGCCAATGGCATATACTCCAGGTACGTTAGTTGAGTAATCATCTACGTTTACCTCGATAGCACTTTTGCTAATATTTAATCCCCAGTGCTCAATTGGTCCCAATTTAGGGCTTAAGCCAAATAAAGGAATTAAATGATCTGCTTCAACAGACATTGTTTCCATCGTTTTATTATGGATAATTTCAACCGTTTCTAATTTGCCTTCGCCACGTACAGCATTAAGGTTACTATTTAAAATTAAGTTGATCTTTCCTTTTTCAGCTAACTCCATCACCTTAGCAACAGAGTCTGGAGCACCTCTAAAAGCTTCGCTACGGTGCACCAATGTAAGTTCGCTACAAATTTCGGCTAAGAAAATAGTCCAATCTAAGGCAGAGTCGCCACCGCCGGCAATTACCATTTTCTGATCACGGTATTTCTCTGGATCTAAAATCATATAGTTAACACCGCGACCGTTTTCAAATTTTTCCAATCCAGAAACGGCAGGTTTACGAGGTTCGAAACAACCTAATCCACCAGCAATAACTACAACCTTAGCTTCAATTACAGTTCCCATGTTAGTGGTTAACACAAAATCAGCTTCGCCTCTTTTTTCTAAACCTTCAATTCTTTCTCCCAAAGTGAAACCAGGGTGAAAAGGTTTTCCTTGCTCCATTAGGTTGTCAACAAGTTCTTGCGCTAATACCGACGGGAAACCAGGGATATCGTAGATGGGTTTTTTAGGATATATTTCTGATAGCTGACCGCCTACCTGTGGCAAATAATCAATTAAATGACAACGCATTTTTAACAAACCCGCTTCAAAAATTGCAAACAAACCAACTGGCCCAGCGCCTATAATAGCTATATCAGTAGAGATCATAATGATTAAAATTTGTGCAAAAGTACGAAATTAAGTTTTAAAAAAAGTAAGCTATTTAGATGAATTCTAGATAGAAAGTGAAAAATACTAGTAAATCTATAGATATAGCGTTTTTACAAGCGTTTTTAATATGTCTGAAAGACTGATATTTAATTTTTATTTACGACATAAGCTTAACACTAGAAGAATCCGTTATAGCTAATATGACTAAAAACATATATTTCTTGTAGCTTTTCTTTGCTTTTGCTAGTATTGTTTATGCTTGAATTAGAATATCTACTCATATTTATGTTTTTTTTCGCTGTATGGGCCATTTGTTTCCTCATCTGTGGGCAATCTTGGCAGTTAATTGCAGCATTTATTCCTTTTTCGATAGGAACATACATTTATTATGGAGGTAATATGGGCGTCGATTTACTTTTGTTGATTCCCGTTTTGGCATTACCTACAGTCGATATTCATATAGTTTTAAGCAGGCCTAAATTTAAAGGGGCAACTTGGTATATCAATTATCTACTGATCATACCATTGTTAGCCGCCTATATTTATTATTCTGGGGAATTTGCGAAATCTGATACTTGGATTGGTACAGCATTTACCCACCTTTCAATGTGCTTAATTATCGTTTACGCGGGTAAATTCTGGTTTTCTGATGTGTTGCTTCTACTAGTTAATCGCTTATGGATAAAAGAAAGGAACCCGCTCCAAACTCGGATAAACAATGTCTATATCAAAGGTACGGGCAAATCAAGATCTTATTACGCTTCCATTTATCAATTGGGAGATACAGAAATCTCGGGTTTCTTTTATCAGTATGTACGTTTTAAGAAGATAGGTTCGCAAGATAAAGTTGAATTGGTGCTTAAAAAAGGATGGCTCGGCACTGAATTTATCTCGGGTTTCCCAAAAATTTTGGAGAGAAAGCTGTAACGTTTCAAAGATTGATATCACCTCTTTGGTCGGTAATCCGGTAATCACTATCATTTAAGCTTTTTGCTTACCTTTGGTCCATATGACCAAGAACATATATTTTGCTTCAGATTTTCATTTAGGCTCCCCAAACCAAACTGAGAGCAGACGACGTGAAGATCGAATTGTAAGTTGGCTAAATTTGATTATGCCTACTTGTAGCGAATTATTTTTAATGGGCGACGTATTCGATTTTTGGTTCGAATATAAATATGTAGTGCCAAAAGGTTTTGTCAGGCTGCAAGGGAAATTGGCCGAAATGTCCGATAAAGGGATTAAAATCTATTTTTTTAAAGGCAATCATGATATGTGGGTGAAAGATTATTTCATTAAGGAAATGGGGATGCAGATTGTGAGTGATGAATTGATCATAGAACGTGGTGGAAAGAAATTTTACCTACATCATGGAGACGGATTAGGACCGGGAGATAAGAAATATAAGTTTTTGAGGAAGATTTTCAGAAATCCGATTTGCCAATGGCTGTTTGGCATTGTGCCACCACGCATTGGAATGGGAATTGCTGCTAGCTGGTCTGCACATAGTAGGGCCGCAAGTAAAGCCGAAGAGTTTTTTTTGGGAGAAGATAAAGAATGGCTCGCCATTTACGCAAAAGAGCAACTGCAAAAACAGCATTTCGATTATTTTGTATTTGGACATAGGCATTTGCCAATAGAAATGAAGTTGAACGCCCAAACTACCTATATAAACATAGGCGAATGGTTAAACTATAATTCTTACGGTGTGTTTGATGGAGAAAAGTTGAGTTTGGAATATTTTGAGAAAGACAAGTAGTGTATGAAGTATTATCGTCATTTCGACTGTAGGGAGAAATCTAGCAAGATGTCTAATTCTTTACGCTTTAGGATTGCTTCATTCTTCGCAATGACGATCCCTTACGGTTTTATTGTTTTGTTGTTTACTTGTTTCGCGGCAAATGCGCAATTGAAACAAGTTGCCCAAATAGATACGGTCGCTAAGTCAGTCTATGCTGATAACCTAGATAACATTTACCTGCTTTCTGATAGAGACGAATTGTTGAAATATGATGCAAAGGGTAAACTAAAGTGGCGCTATAGCAATAATCGCTTTGGCAAATTACACAGTGTGGATGTTTCGGACCCATTGCGTGTAGTGCTTTTCTACGCAGATTTTCAGCAGGTGGTAGTGTTGAACAATAACTTAAATGAAATTACCAGCTATTCGTTTGCTAAAGATGGAAATTTGTTGGTTTCTACAATTGCATCGGGTAATAATAATAGCCTGTGGATTTTTGATAGGTCTGCTAATGCACTGATAAAATTGAGCAGTAATTTTACGGAAGATGTACGTTCGGCAAATCTGTTCCAGCTTTTTGATGAAGTGGTTGATGCCAAGAAAATGGTTGCTTCTGACCAATACGTGTTTTTGCAGCGAAAGAATGAAGGTGTATTGCAGTTTGATAGGTTTGGTGGCTATGTGAGAGAGCTGCCGATTGATAGCCTTTCTGATTTTAATATCACCAGTAATGTAATTGCTTATTTTAAAGGTAGCGACTTGATTAGATATCATCCAGCTACTTTTGAAAGTTCTAGGCAGAAGCTGCCTGTTTCTCTTCCAATTAGACAGGTGGCAGTTGGCAATAAATTAATTGCGGTGTTAACTGAAAAAGCCGTATTTTTGCTGTCCGATAATTAAGGCCTTTTGTTTATTGCACAATTTTTAGTGCAATAAACCCGATTGAAGCGGTTGTACTTTTTTGTTGCAGATGCTTCGACAGGCTCAGCATGACACCAGCAAAAAAGACAAGAGTGTAAAGCGGGACTTGCTTTGATTGAAAAAATGATATTGATTTTCTTATAAAAATATGTTAGATAAATTAGAAGCCATTAAGTTGCGTTGGGAAGATGTAGAGGAGCAGTTGAGTAATCCGGATGTGATACAGGATATGAAGCGTTTTGCTGCGTTGAACAAGGAGTATAAAGACTTGACCAAGATTGTGGAGGAGTACAAGGTGTACAAGAACGTAATGAGCAATATTGAGGCAAATAAAGATATTTTGAACAATGAGAAGGATCCGGAGATGAGGGAAATGGCGAAGGAGGAACAGGACCTACTGTTGGTGCAGCAAGAGGAGATGGAAGAACGCATTAGGTTAATGTTGATTCCGAAAGACCCTGAAGATGCTAAAAATGCGGTATTTGAAATTCGTGGTGGTACGGGTGGTGATGAGGCAGCACTTTTTGCTGGTGATTTGTATCGTATGTACACTCGTTATTTCGAAACTAGAGGTTGGAAAGTGGAGACTGTAGATGTAACTGAAGGTACTGCCGGTGGTTATAAAGAGGTGATTTTGAAAGTTTCTGGTGATGATGTTTATGGTACCTTGAAGTATGAAAGTGGTGTACATCGTGTACAACGTGTGCCAGATACGGAAACTCAGGGTAGGGTACACACATCGGCCGCTTCGGTTGCTGTTTTGCCAGAAGCAGAAGAAATTGACTTTTATTTAAACCCAGCAGATATTGAATTGCAAACTTCGCGTTCTGGTGGAGCTGGTGGACAGAACGTAAATAAGGTAGAGACGAAGGTACAGTTAACGCATAAGCCATCGGGACTTGTGGTGGTTTGTCAACAGGAGCGTTCGCAATTGGGTAACCGTGTTATTGCAATGGAGATGTTGAGGAGCAAGCTTTACGATATCGAAGTACAAAAGAAAAATGGCGACATCGCTGCTAAGCGTAAAACGATGGTGTCAACAGGAGATAGATCTGCAAAGATTAGAACGTACAATTATCCTCAAGGCCGTGTAACGGATCACCGTATTGGTTTGACGTTATATAACCTGCCGTCGGTAATTGATGGCGATATTCAGGAGCTAATTGAGAAGCTGCAGTTTGCAGAAAATGCGGAAAAAATGAAAGAGGGAGCAATTAATTAAGATTGTTCGGTTTTAAGTTTATATAAGGCCTCGATATTTGTATCGGGGCTTTTGTTTTATATTGTTATTGAAAAATAAATAATTGTAAATGAGGTGTTTTTGTGTGATGTTAAATTATTTTTAAATTATTGTTGAATAAATGGAATATTCGCTCTATATTTGCATCACCAAAACGGAAAACGATTGTTTAACGTTGCGAACGGTTCGGTAGTTCAGCTGGTTAGAATGCCGCCCTGTCACGGCGGAGGTCGCGGGTTCGAGTCCCGTCCGGACCGCAAAAAATCCTCAATCTGATAAAGATTGGGGATTTTTGCTTTTATGACTTTTGGCACTATTAGCTCGGAAGATTGAAACTAACCACCAACATACACCAAGATCGCAAAGTTTTATCTTAGCTTCTTGTTTAGGCCTTTAATTTTTTTACCTGTTATTGGCGTTCTCTATTCCCCTGCTCGAAAGATTTAAATTAACCACAAAGACCACAAAGTTTTTGCTTAGCCCCTTGTCGCTTCAAAAGTCTATCATACTAAAAACAGGAATTTCCTTTGAGAAGTCCCTGCTTTCTGTTTATATAGCTGGACTTCGCCCTAGTTTCTACCATGCGTTTCTGCATTTCTACATGGTTAAATAAGCTTTAAGTTTTCGATAAATTGTTAATAAACAGTGTCCTTTGTTTGGTAAAAGCAGTGTTTGTCTTGATGATCTATTGAAATTGAAGTGTAAATCGGGATAATTCTTAGGTTTGGTTTTATTGTAAGATGTTGTTTTTGCAGTTTTTAAAATGATTTTGTTTAGGCATAGCTTTGGTACTATGGAAACAGCAAAATATGTCATCTGTAGAGCTTGCACATTACCAAAGGATGCAGAGCTGCAAATTTATTGGGAACCATTAAAATTATTAATCGAAAGCGCTTCGCCAAGCTTGTTTGAACAGATTGCAAATACAGGTCATTCAGAACTTGACAAGCTAGATAAACGTACGAGGATCAGTATTGAACGCTACTTCAACCGAGCAAGGTTCCGCCCAGTTCCGTATGGAAAGTTCTCGACAGTGGGATTGCTGCCGAACGAAGGAAATCAAAATAAAGAGCCTATGCTCCATAGTAAAAAGGAGTTGCTCAGCTTTAGAGATTGGACTGAAATAAAAAAGGTGGCAATAGCTGAAATTACTTGGACAGATGAGTTGATGTGGTGCACACAGGCTACCCTATATACTCAAGAAAATATACATTACTTTTTCCAATCTACCGAAGGCCAAACGGAGTTATTTTCCTTAAATGGATTTGAAGAACTAGACCGATTACTGAGCTTTTGCAGTTTACCAAGGTCGACAGCAGAAATTAAGGATTTAGTGGGAAATGATTGGGATTTTTTCAGAGATATGATGTCCCAACTTTTGGAGCTTCAGGTATTAGTGCATAGCCACTTGCCTAATATTACTGGAGCAGATTATTTTCAACGTATTGGCTTAGCAACTGCTGGAGAGCAATTAAATGACTATTCGATTTACACCAGACATGCAGCTAAAGGTTTTCGCAATATAGACTTGGAGAAAGAACTTGAGCGTTATGTGGCTTTCGCACATGAACATTTGCCGAGCCCAACTTTGAATGATTTATCTGAATTTAAGCGACAGTTTACCAAGCGATATGAGAACCAATGGCAGTCTTTAGCACAGGTGTTAGATCCAGAAAAAGGCTTGGGCTATGCGGGACTTTCTAATTCCGGTAATGATGATCTCGCCACACTGTTGCCTAAAAAAGAGCTTAGTCCGCAGTCTCTATTGTTGGATGATCTTTCAATGTTCTTGATGAATGGAATGCTTGGTGGCAAAGCTGTAAATCTCGAAAATTTTAGTGGCAAAAGTATAGATCGTGTACAACTGCCCAACACACTGAATATATTGCTGCAGCCAGCTAAAGATGGAGCATGGGCTGTAGACCATATTGGCGGTCCAAGTGCAACAACCCTATTGGGCAGGTTTGCTAAAGATAAGAGTATCGCCAATTTTGCTGGAGAATTGGTCGATTTAGAGCAAAAAGCTAATGCTCAAGTAAAATTCTTTGACATTGCCTATCAAACAGACCAACGGACGGATAATATCAACCGCCGTCCGCAACTCTATGAATTAGAACTAACGCTAGGTGGTTGGTCAACTCATCCCGAGCAACTACAGTTATCGGATTTATTTATTAACGTAATTGGAGATGAACTGGTGTTGTATAGCAATCGCTATCAATGTCGTGTGGTGCCTAGAATGGCTTCGGCATACAATATTCTTCGATCTAGTCATCCTTTGCTACGTTTACTTGCTGACTTACAGTATCAGGGTGTGCAGCATCAGTTCTTACCAGATTTGGAGCAGCGTTTTCCAAATATGGATTATTATCCTCCCTTAAAGTTTGGTAAGCTTTTAATGCAGCCGGCAAAATGGAGGGTTCCTGCTTCAGCAAAAGTTGCTAAAACTGAATTAGAGAAATGGCTGGACGAAAAGGTGTGCAATAGGTTTATTCGGATTGGACGCTCAGATCAGTACCTATGTTTAGATTTAGAACTCGAAATGGATCGAGAATTATTATGGGATAGTTTACAGCGAGATGCAGGACTACAGTATGTCTCCCATTGGCCTTCGGGAGGTGAGCTGGGGATGTTGGATGCCGAAGGAAATCGCTTCAGCTATCAGTTGCATTGGGTTTTAACCCAACAAGGGCAAGTTTATGCACCAGTAGCTGCTTTCAACAAGCAGTCATATCAGAAAAACTGGTCTGTGGGAAGCGATTGGCTTTTTATGTCTCTATATGCTTCGCCCGAAAATCAAACCCATATACTCAAGGAGTTAATTGCCCCGCTATTATTGAAGCATGAAAATGTGGTGCAAAACTGGTTCTATATTCTTTATAGTGATCCTGAAAAGCATATCCGCTTGCGCATAAAATGGCATACCGATACCAATGCTACGGCAAAATGGCAAATGCTGAGTGAAATAGGTGGATGGCTTGGCAGCTACGGAATAAGAAATACGGTAATAAAGCCTTACGAACCCGAGTGGCAGCGTTATGGTACTGCTACCATGACAGCAACCGAGCATTTCTTCGGATTGGACAGTTCACAGGCCCTAGAAGTTATAGGTATGGATGAAGACGAGCGGCTGAAGATTTGCTACGGCTGGATTTGGGGGTTGATAGGATATGTATTGAAGGATCATCTCAAACAAAAGCTATTTTTGGAAAAGATGGCCTCGATGTTTGCTCATGAAATGGGATGGAGTAAAGTAGAGTTTAAGCTCCTCAACCAGTATTGGCGAAATAAGGAAATGCCTGATGTTGACACTTTTCCTAAGGCCGAGATTTTTGGAGCGTGGAAAGAAATCTGCTTCATTACGTCTGCTGAAGATCAGGAGCAACGTTTAGCAGATTTTATCCATATGCATGTAAACCGTAGGTTCACCGAGCATGCTAGGGTGAGAGAAGCGCAATTGTACCAATATCTGCTGCTCCACCTTAAGAGGGATTCAAAGTTAGCGCCAAAGGCACTTTTAGCTGTACACTAAATCCGCCGTTGCCGTCGGGCCCATGGGAAAACGAATGTTCATTGCCGTAGGCGGTGTTTAGTCTTACGGCCAAGTTATGTAGCCCTGTTTTGGTTGATATCGCTGGTCGATGATCGGAGATTTTGTTCCAAGTTGAAATTTGTAGATGATCTTCTTCAAGCATCAGCTCCATACGGGCATCGGCTTGGTCAATATCACCATGCTTGAAACAGTTTTCTGCCAAGGTAAGTAGTACTAGTGGGACTAAGTATAGGTTACAAACGGCCAGCTCATAGTCCAATACAAGGGTGCCGTTACTTTTCTTGAGCGAGTAGAGGTAAGTAATGTCTTCTACTTGAGTAAGTTCTTCCCCCAACTTTACTCTCTCTCCAGTATGTTCAATGTCAAAGGCGAACCTCATGACGTTGGCCAACCTAGTCACCGCCTCGCTAATCTGAGGTGCGGATTTCAGCGACTGAAAATGGATATAATTTAGGATATTAAAAAGGAAATGTGGATTGATTTGCGCCTTAAGGAAGGCATTATGCATAATATCAAGTTCCCTTTGGGTCTGTTGTTGCTGTATAATGGCCAATAGTTGCTGCGTTTCTAATTCCTGTGCATGCTTTCGCTGCCTAATAAAGCTGTACAGATAATAATAGCCTGTAGAGAAGCCCATGAAGAATAATCCCCTATAGCCATTACGAAGAAAGCTTGCCCAAGTCATCCCGTATAGCGGCTTAATAGGTTTTTGGAGCAGGTGTGTCAAGAATATCTCTCCCAGCCAATGTGCTAGGATATACATCAGCAAGAATACAATACAGAACAAGGGTATCCATAGCCATTGCCATTTTTTTCCTCCAAGCCAAGGCAGGATTTTGCCCGACTGTAGATAAAACAGCGCAATGGTAATGGCATAATGAACGGCATAGTTGATCACTGGCACGCTCATATCGTACAGGATATTGGTAATGATCGTCTCCCAGCTAATAAATAGCGACCAGATCAAGGCATGTAGCCTAAAATATTTCCAATCTATCATTTTTGACATTTCACATCGGCAAATAGGGTTTCCAAATAACAGATTTTTCTCAGGATCATACAAGAGCTAATTTCAAAAAATAAACCGTAAAACATTATGGAAAGGACAAAGATAAAATTGGAAATCAAGAAAGTAGGTACTTTCAAGAAGTCCCAAGTTAAAGTTGCTGCTCTCGACACAGGCGATCCCACGTCTACATTAACCTCTATGACGACGACTGTAAGCGATATAAGCTTCCTTCGCTATCGTTAACAAGTTAATGGGAAAGTTGCTAGCGTTTCTTTCCCATTTTTATGATCCGTTCGTCCATGAACGATTGGAATGTTGGCCGGTACATTTCCCCTACGGTAATCTTAGCTCCGCTTACCATCAACAACGTATTTCCTTCCACATACTCGATATAATGTTTGTTGATGATAAAGCTCCTTTGCACTTGAATAAAATCAGGCTGACCATTTAGCTTTTTAGCAAGCTCACTTAGGCTCATGTATGTAATCACTTGACGATCTAATGCTTGTAGTTCTACATAATTGTTCTTGCTCTCAATCACTACCAGTTCTTTGAGTTTCACCTTGATCAGCTTAGAGCCCTGCTTGGCCTTTACAAATATAAAATCCTCGTCGCTCCCCATATCAGGAGCAGACTTTTCCATTTCTATGCTCGGAGGAAAAAGGCGGTGAAGTGTAGCCAACAGTTTAGCCAATGAAAATGGCTTCAAAAGAAAGGCATCTGCTTGACTTTCAAATGCATCAAATGCATATTTGGTATGGCCCGTAGTAAATACAAGTTTATCCACTTGCCCACGTATGGTATTGGCAAGCTCGATCCCGTCTACCTTGGGCATGTCTACGTCTAAAAGTAAAAGGCTGACTTTGTTCTTCAACAGAAACGACATGGCAGCCACAGGATCGGTAAAGGTGGCTTTCACTTCCATTCCTGGGAAACTTTCCATAAAGGAAACTAATCCCTCGACCGCATTCTGATCATCATCTACAATTACACACGTCATATTCACAAGAAATTAATTTATTCCAACTATCCCGCTGAAATTAGTCATTTACTTCCATTTTCTCAAGGAAATGCAGTAAATCTAGGCCATATGCATTTATCTTTAGGCGAATTCAACGATAATAATTGAAAATTGCGTGCGTATATTCATTATTCGAGTAGTGTGATGAAATGATTTCTGTTACGACAGCAAACCTTAAATTTTTAATATCATGAAGTTTACTCCTTCGAAATATCCAGTTATGTTTCTTGTCAATGTAGCAATGAGTTGAGGCAACTACATAACTATAAGTTCTCATGATACCGATCTTTATGGGAAAATTAGTAAGATCTATGCAACCGATAGCACAACTTCACATAAGTGCAATCGTTCCCGTTAACGATTGCACAGATTTTTATTAACCATTATAGCTTTAAGGAGTATCAAACTGATTAATATTGATTTAACCAAATATTATCAGACCCCTCATCTGGGATAGTTCATGTGTAAAGCAGAGCGGTCGAATAGTGTTTATTTTAAACCTCGACTTGTATGAACCTGTTATCTCGCATCAGCTTTGCGTTATTATCTGCCGTAGCTGTTACTTTTTCTGCTAATGCGCAGCAACCTGCCTTCCCAACTGCACAGGGTTTTGGAAAATTTGCTACCGGTGGTAGGGGAGGAAAAGTATATACCGTTACTAATTTAAATGATGCTGGCGCAGGTAGTTTTCGTGAAGCCTTTAATGCTTATCCCGGCGAACCGTTAACCATTGTTTTTGCGGTTGGTGGAACAATAGAACTCCAATCTCAAATTAAAGTAAACAGGTCGAACTTTACCATTGCTGGTCAAACGGCGCCTGGCGACGGAATTTGCTTAAAGGGTCACTCTTTTATTATCAATGGAGCTAGAGCAGCTAATTTAGGTGGAAATCATGGCAACATCATTATTCGGTATTTACGCTCTAGACCAGGCAGTACACTTTCTACAGGTGTTTATGGATTTGATTTAGAGAACTGCCATAATGTAATTGTAGATCATTGTTCCTTTAGCTGGGCCAATGAGGAGTGTGCTGCTATGTACGATATGGAAAACGTGACCGTACAGTATAGCATCATTAGCGAAGGTTTGTTTAATGCTGGACATGCTAAAGGAAATAGGGGGTATGGAGGCGTTTGGGGTGGCCAGTACGTGTCTTACCACCATAATCTGTTTGCTCACTTAAATGCACGTTCAACTAGGTTTAATGGGGCGAGGGCACATGATGTAAATGCATTGGTTGATTACCGTAACAACGTAATTTATAATGCTGGAACCAGAAATGCTGCGGCAGGTGGCGCAGTAAACATTGATAATGCTTTCTCTCGCATCAACTTGGTGAATAATTATTACAAGCCAGGTCCGGCAACGCCCTCAGATTACCTGTTTATAGAAGCAGATTATGAAACCGAAGAAGCAAAAGGAGTTGGCGAGTTTCATGTGAGTGGTAACGTAATGTTTGGAAGTTCGGCGAAAACGAGCGACAACTGGAGCGCCGTAAGCTTTACCAAAATCCCTGCTAATTTACAGGCAGCGGCAAAATCACTGGTTCCGTTTACAGTTGGGCAATCTATTGCTGCACAAAGTGCAGATGATGCTTATGCGGAAGTGTTGAAAAATGCGGGCGCAAATTTGCCAGTGAGAGATGCTGTGGATAAAAGGGTGGTAAGCGAAACTGCTACCGGCACTGCCTACAGCATAGGTGTCACCTCTGGTAAAAGAGGTATTATAGATATGCCTACTGAAGTTGGTGGATGGCCTACCTACAGCTCAGGAACTGCTGTAACGGATACCGATGGCGACGGTATGCCAGATACTTGGGAGCAAAATAACGGCTTAAATGCGAATGACGCAGCAGATGGGAATACGGTAAATTCGCAAGGCTACACCATGTTGGAAGTTTATCTCAACAGTATTGCCCCAGCTACGGCTAATACCTACGAATTGATGGGTTTTGCTGCAACTTTAAATGCCGGCAGTAGCACAACAGCGGCATTAAATTGGGCGGTCAATAATGACGTTGATGTGCAGAATTTTGTGGTGGAGCGCAGTGCTGATGGGCAAAATTTCAATGCAATTACTACTGTAAACAGCCAAAAAGGCGCTGGCTTAAACAATTATACGTACACCGATAATAATCCCTTGGGTTTTGTGTCCTACTATCGATTGAAAATAACGGATATCAATAATCAAGTTTCTTATAGTGAAGTTAAAAGTATCAATAACCCTATCGCGGCTGCTTATTGGACCGAAAATTTCGATGGTACGATGCAAACTGTGGTAACAAATCCGGCGCAGCCAGCAGCGGCTAATTTAAGTAGTGGAGAATGGTTTTTTTACGGAGCGCATAAGCAACTTAAAACTTATACAGATCAGAGATGGGCTGATGGTACCAACCCATCCGTTAAGGTGATTAATCCATCTGTCAGCAATCAAACTACCTATGGAATTAGTGGAAGTACCTATTTCATAACGCCCATATTTAGTCAAGGAATTTCTAAGATCACTTTTAACGAGATCAATAGATCTACCATCAACGCGTCTAAAATTAGGGTGTATGCTTCTGTTGATGGCGGAGCAAATTGGTTGCCAACAAGCTACGTTAATACCGCTAAGGTTAGTCAGTTTGATTTAATGACCATCGCCATAGAAAGTAGCACTATTAACCGCTTAAAGGTGGTTAACGAGAATGCAACAGATTTGAATATCGACAATTTTACGGTGTACGCACCTGTTGGTACTACGTTGCCGCTAGACTTTGTTTCATTCACGGCTACGTTAAAAAAATCCTTAAATAATAAAACGCTTTTGCAATGGAAAACTGCCAACGAAGTTAACACCGCATCTTTTGAGATACAACGAAGTACGAACTCAAATGACTTCTTAAAAATAGGGGTATTGCCAGCGGCGAATAGGAATGGAGAGCACAGTTATGAGTTTAACGACGACAAGCCCTCTGTAGGTATAAACTATTATCGCTTAATGCAAATCGATTTAGATGGAAAATATAGCTATAGTGACATCAGATCGATTCATTATCGTTTAGATGGCCAGTTGAGCGTATATCCAAATCCTGTAAATGCAGACTTTTCTTTAAATCATCCTGAGGCGGGAGCGAAAACTGAGATAGCTATTTACGACATGACGGGTCGCAAGATCCTTTCTAAGCCAATAGTTAAAGGCACAATGCATACTTACGTTTCGTTAGCGGGATTTAATAAAGGTATTTATTTCTTAAAGTATCGTAGTGAGACAGAAGCAATTTCTCTAAAAATCATTAAACAATAATTTTTGACAACGTTCTCAAACGAAACCTTAACCAAATTATCAATATCAAAAACTAAGCGTATGAACAAAAAACTTTACTTAATTCTTTACTTATTGTTTGCCAGCGTCACTTTGTGGGCACAAACAACGGTAACAGCTACATGGTCGTTGTTAACAGACCAAACAGGGGTGGTAAGTCCTGCAAATGCTGTTACACTTACTAGTCAAACCTTGGGGAGCTATATTACAGGGGTCTCGTACAATAATACTTTTCCAAGTTCTTCGAATACATTTTTGGGTACAAGTTGGCAGCGAGTAGGAACTAATGGAACAACACCTTATTCTGGGTTATCTGTTGGCTACGATGCGAACTCTTATGTGGAGTATACCTTAAAGCTTCCCATCGGTAAGAAATTAAACCTAACGAACATTAGCTTTGGTGCATTAGGCGGTGGTACGGGAAGTGCTAGAGCTTTAGTACACTATTCTACAGATGGCTTTAATACTTCTTTCCCGGCGGGCAGCGCTACTTACTCATCTGTTACTTATGGTAATACTAATGCAACCGATGCTAACAGCCCTATTGTTTTGCTAAATACAAGTTCTACATCAGGAACTCCTGTTGTAAATATAGATCCTGTTAATGTGGTTATTACTCAGAATAAAACGCTTTCGGTGCGTGTATATGTTTGGGCAGGTTCGGCAGGTCGTTATTTTGGTAATAAAAATTTTAAACTTACTGGAACTTTAGAAGATGACACTGCACCTTTAGTTAGCCAATATGCACTGACCACAACCGTTAGCCCAGCTAGCTCTGGTACAATAAATCGTAGCCCTAATGCCGTACAATATGATGAAAATTCTATTGTTTCATTAACCGCCAATCCGAACTTCGGCTACCGTTTCGTAAAATGGGTTGATGCTGCCAATGGCGATGCTGATTTATCTACGGCAAACCCTTACGCAGTAACCATGAGTGCTGCGAAATCTGTTAAGGCAGTGTATGAAGCAAAAAACACCTATACTTTTACGGTAACCAAAGAAGGTTCTACTTGGGGCGAAGTGAAGCTAACACCAGAGCCTACCAATGGAAAATATGAAGAAGGCACTGAGGTAACGATGGATATCATTTCTAATCCTGTAACTACGTTTAGCAGATGGGAAGATAATACCACAGCTGCACAAAGAACCATTTTAGTAAACGGAAACAAAGCTTTTACCGCAACTTTCGATGAAATTCCTTTTATTGTTGGTTGGAACTTTAAAGACCAGAATATCAAGACAGCTAAAACTGCCGATTATTATTCGGAAAGCACCAATACAGGAACAATCTCTGTTTTTGAACCTACTGGTACTGCAGTGAACTGGCTGTCTAATGTAGGAACTTTTTCTCCAAGCTATCCTAACATCAGGTTTTGGACCGCAGATGCAGATTTTGCGACTAAGCGTCGTTATCTACAAGCGCAAATTGCCACAACTGGCTATAAAAATATTCAAGTTAAAGCTTTAGTAAGTGCAAATTATCAGGCCTACAAAGTAATGACTTTGCAATATTCTACTGATGGAACGAGTTTCACAGAGGCAGGTCGTGTGGATATTACCGATGTGTATAACACGGCTTGGAAAGATTTCAGTGTTACTCTTCCTACAGGTGCAGAAAACCAAACCCGTATTTACTTGCGTTGGGTAGCCGATGCAACTAGTGGATTATTAGGCCCTGGTACTGGAAATGACGGCAGTGCATTCACAAATATCTACGTTTATGCAGATAAAGAAGTAGTAAACGACGTTACCGCACCTTTGTTGGTTTCTACCACACCTGCAAATGCATCTAGCACTGCAACCATTAATGGCTCTGTAGTGCTTACCTTTAATGAACGTGTAAAACTTGGAACTGGTAGTATCACCCTTGGTTCAAAAACTTTAACAGGTACTTTTGGTTCAAAAACAGTAACTTTTCCTTACGAGAAATTAAGTTATAACACTAGTTATACAGTTACTGTTCCGAATGGTGCATTAACAGATATGTCGGGCAATGCTTATGCGGGGACTAGTTTTACCTTCACCACCGCTAACAGAGCAGAACCAACTAAAAAACTTTATGATGCCATTGTGGCAAAAGACGGCTCTGGAGATTTTACTTCGGTAATTGATGCCATTGCAGCAGCGCCTGCAAGCCGTACCATACCGTGGATAATTTTTGTGAAAAATGGAACCTACACAGGCCATCATGATATTCCTGCAAACAAACCTTTTATTCATTTAATTGGCCAAACTCGTAATGGAGTGATCATTACTGATAACCGTTTATCTGGTGATGATGGAAAAGGAACCACCATTTATACCGTAAACCAAGGTGCTACCATGGTAGTTAATTCGGTTAACTGTTACTTCGAGAACATAACTTTTGAAAATTCAATTGGATATAATAATTTAACCGGCCCACAAGCATTGGCTTTATATACTATTGCAGATAAATTTGCATTGAATAATAGTTACTTGAGATCTTATCAGGATACTTATTTAACCAGTTATAACAGTTTAACAGCTAGGCATTACATCCGTAAATCTAAAATTGAAGGCTCCGTAGATTTTATTTATGGTGGTGGCGATGTTTTCTTTGAGAATGATACACTTGCCATTAACAGAGCTACAGGAGGTTATATTGTAGCGCCAAGTCACCAATCTGGTACGGCTTACGGTTATGTGTTTAGTAATAACTTAATTACCAGAGCAAACAAGGTTTCAAATAACAGTACTAATCCCGCTACCAATGTAGATGGTAATAGCATCAGTGTAACTACCTATCTTGGCCGTGCTTGGCAAAATGCGGCTAAAACGGTGTTCATTAATACCAAACTTGCCGAGAATTTGAATATTTATGCTGAAGGTTGGGCTGCTTGGAACAATGCGCCGGCCATATTTGCAGACTATGGAACGGTAAACAGTAACGGACAAGCAGTAGATATTTCACAGCGTAGATCTTCTTATCCTGTTGGAGGAAATAACGTTGCCGCACAAAGTTCACTGACAGATAACGAAGCTGCGAACTATACCTACGAAAACGTGATTTTGCGTAGCGGCGATTCTTGGGATCCGCGTTTAATTGCCGAAGCGCCAGAACAGCCTAGTAATCTAAGTGTAAATAGCAGTTTTAAATTAACTTGGGATGCGGTAAGTTATACTCGTTTGTATGTAATCACTCGTAACAACGCAGTTATTGGCTTTAGCTTAACTAACGAATATACCGATGCTACAGCAACTGTTGGCACTAATTACATTTATAAAGTGCAAGCGGCAAGTGAGTACGGTGCATTGAGTACAGCTGCTGAATTAAATCAGGTGTTGCCAATTACAGGTTTAACTTTTAATGCTAAAAAGGTTGGAAATACTGCGGCGTTAAATTGGAGCACCTTATCTGAAAAGAATACTTCACATTTTGATATCGAAAGAAGTAGTGATGGAAAAGCATTTGAGAAAATTGGAAAAAGAGATGCAGTTGGAGAAAGTAGTTCTTTAAAAAGCTATCAGTTTACCGATGTTAATCCATTAAGTGGTTATAACTATTACCGCGTTAAAGCGGTAGATAAAGATGGGCAATTTAGTGAAAGTACTGTTTTACCTTTAAAATTCGATTTACAAAGTACAGCATTTAACATCTATCCAAACCCAACAGCTAATCATGAGTTTAGCATCGATTTACTTTTAGCAAAAGCTGATGATGTAACCGTAAAAATCATTTCGTTAGATGGACGTGTTTTACAAACCGAAACTGGAAACTGGTTGCAAGGTAAGGCAACTAAAAAGATAACGCTTAACAGAAATATTCCATCAGGCATTTATCTAGTTAATATCAGCGGAAATGGCTTAAATGAAGTTTCAAAATTATTGGTGAAATAAGATGGTGATTAGGTTTTGTAGAATAATTGGACTTTGTTTACTTGCAGGCTTGCTGGTTTTTTGTAAAAAGAAATCGGTTAAAGAAGATGTAGGAATTGATCCAAAAGATAAACCAGTATTGCTGACTGAACAAGCTTTGGCTTTTCCTGGAGCCGAAGGTTTTGGCAAAGATGTTACCGGCGGAAGAGGAGGTAGGGTAATCAAAGTAACCAATTTGAACAATGCTGGAACGGGAAGTTTAAGAGCCGCGGTTGAAGCTGCAGGAAAGCGAATTGTAATCTTTGAAATTAGCGGTACCATAGAGCTACAAAGTAAGCTGTCCATTATCAATAACGATATAACCATCGCTGGACAAACTGCTCCTGGCGATGGTATTACACTAAAAAACCATCCGGTTGTTGTACAGGGCAGTAATGTCATTATCCGGTTTATGCGTTTTAGGATGGGCGATGAAGGAGGAGTTGAGGCCGATGCCATTGGAGCTTTCGAAACTAGGGACATCATTGTAGATCATTGTTCTATGAGTTGGTCGGTTGATGAATGTGTGTCATTCTATAATAACGACAACTTTACTTTGCAGTGGAGCATCATTTCTGAAAGTTTGAGAAACTCAGCCCATGCTAAAGGTGCGCATGGTTACGGTGGTATTTGGGGCGGGAAAAATGCTTCCTTCCATCACAACTTAATCGCTAACCATGATAGTCGAAATCCACGTTTTGGCGAAAGAGCAAATAGTGCTTATGCGTTAACCGATTTGGTGGACTATCGGAACAATGTAGTCTACAACTGGGGCGGAAATAGTTCGTATGGCGGTGAAGCAATGAATATCAACATCGTTAACAATTACTATAAGCCTGGACCAGCAACTAAAAGCGGCGTGATGGATAGAATCTATTCGCCCGATAAAAATAAGGAAGCCACTTCTGCAGTTTTTGATAAATGGGGTAAGTTTTTTATTAGTGGTAACGTAGTTGATGGGCGAACAAACCCAACTGCCGACAATTGGACTTATGGGGTATATAACCAAACTCATTCTCAATACGGAACTGTTTCGCAGCAGGATAAAGAAGCCATGCGTTTAAATACTGCTCATCCCATTAACAACAATGTGGTAACGCATACTGCTGAGATAGCTTATGAAAAAGTATTGGAAATTGGCGGTGCGAGTTTTAAAAGGGATGCCGTTGACGAAAGAATTATTACCCACGTGAAGAATAAAACCTTTACGGCACATGGTTCAAGTGGAGATGCTTTGAGTAGGTTTGGGATTATTGACCGACCTGCCGATGTAGGTGGATGGCCGGTGTTAAATACACTGCCACCGCTAAAAGATACCGACGGTGATGGCATGCCCGATGAGTGGGAAATCAGCAAGAAACTTGACCCGAATAAAGCCAATGCAAACGGCAGAGATTTAAGTACAGCTTATGATAATATCGAAGTTTATATCAACGAGCTAGTTAAAAGTATTGTAGATAAACAAAAATAGATAGCGTAAAGATTAAACACCCCGAATTTTTAGGTCGGGGTGTTTTTGTTTTTCACGAACCTTACGTCTTCCGTCATACGCAACTCGATTGGGTATCGTAATGCGATAAACAGGTTTCTTGTAAAGCAGACCCTAAAATAAATTTGCTTCGCAGCTACTGCGTGGTTAGCGTGCAGTTGAAATTAATTCGGGACTAGTTTACAAGCCCAATTAACTACTCCGCCAATCTTGTAGGTGCATAACCAAACAGCTTCTTGAAGGCAAAAGAGAAATGCGATAAATCTTCAAAACCTAAATCAAGATAGATTTCCTTTGGCCGTTGTTTCTTCTTCTCAATAAGAAAGTGAGCCTCTTTCAATCTTTTTTTCACTAACCAGCGATTTGGCGTTTCTGAAAAAATCTTCATGAAATCTCTCTTAAAAGAAGAGAGACTACGGCCTGTTAAGTAGGCAAAACGTTCAATCCCGACGTTAAACTTATAATTGTGGTTCATGAAAAATTCTAGGTCTATTTTTTCGGGTATGCCAAAGTCAAAAAGAATATTTACTAAATCTGGATTGGTTTGTAATAGAATTAGCAGCAATTCTTCCTTTTTAACCTGTTCAAAAGCACCATCTATTTTATGTGCACCGTTGTAATAAGGCATCAGTGAACTTACAAAATTTGGCACCATTTCAGTTCTGGTTAGTTCGTAAAATGCACCTTTAGCAACACTTCCATTCCTTTTAATATCATGTTTTTGCTGAAACTTCTTTAAAAATTCTTCATCAAATACCACAACTACTTTTTCGAAAGCACCGTTGTCTTCTTGTTTGGTATATCTTGCCAAATGATTCTTCCTCACCAAGCAATATTCACCACTTTTTAAGGTGTATTTCTTATCGCCATCATAGCCAGAAACATCGCCTTTGGCTAAAAACATGAAAATATGCTCTGGTATAAAATGCTCGGGAGAAATTTCTGGACCGATGTAGCACGAAGTGATTTCTATTCCTTTAACTTCCATTATTTAACTCCTTTCCACCATTGGGTAAATACTTGGTGCTCATCGTCAAGATTCACCACTTCGCCAATCATAGGGGTTACCATGGGGATGTCGCCATTGTTTGCCTTAGTCACGTCATTTAGCGGTTCATCCCACTGGTGCATGGCTAGCATAAACTTAGAAGAGTGTACCGGGAAAAATCGCTTTGCTTTTAAATCTTTCGCTGCTTGTACAGTTTCTTGTGGCAGTGTGTGTATAGCTTGCCAAGCCACGTTGTATTGTCCATTTTCTAAAATTGCCAAGTCAATTGGACCAAATTGATTACCGATTTCTTTGAAGTGCGTATCGTAACCGCTATCGCCACCAATAAAGATTTTAGAAGTTGGAGTTTCCAGTAGGTAAGAAGTCCACAAAGTGTTGTTGCGTTTAAAACCACGCCCAGAGAAATGTCTGCCCGGAACTGTGTTTAAAGTGAAGCCATTGCCTAAATCTACTTTTTGGTTCCAATCTTTTTCGATTAGATTTTGTGGAGCATATCCCCAATATTCAAAATGCTCGCCTACACCTAAGCCACAAATTACTTTGCCAACTTTATCTTTTAGAGCGATGATGGTTTCGTAGTCTAAATGATCATAATGGTCATGACTAATCACTAAATAATCGATATAGGGCAAATCGGCTACGCTGTAAATATCAGCACCTTTAAAAGATTTGGTAGTGCCTGGAATAGGGGAGGCATTTCCGCTGAACACAGGATCTACTAAGAATCGTTTGCCTTCGATTTGCATAAAGTATGAGGAATGTCCAAACCAAACCAGCACATTCGAATCGGCAGGTAGGTTCAATAAATCTGTTTTAACCGATGGAAGACTGTCTACAGGTTTGCGTCGCGGATGGTTTTTGAATAGCATATCGAACATAATGCCCAGCATGGAGTAACCTTCCGTTAAATCTGGCGTGTAATGGAAGTTGTGAAATTTGCCGTCTTTATAGTTCGGAGATTGTTCTAAAAGTGCTAGACGTTGGCCGCTGGGCGCTTTTCCAAATTTTGGTAAACGCATGTAGAAATAGGTAGAAATAGCCAATATCAAGGCTAAGCTTAAGAAGAATATCATAGTGTATTTAAATATCTTAAAGGTTTTTTTCATCGGTGGATGATTAAATTTACTCCACAAAAGTCTGCATAAAAATTGAATGTTACTTTGTTAAAAAGCTCAATTTTGTTTTGTTGAAAAGTTCAAGGTGTTTGTTATTCCAGTAAAAAAGAAATGAGATTGCAATTTATCGGTATTTGCGAAAGAAGATAGGTGCCAATATATCCCAAAACCACCTATTGGTATCCACCTTAGATTCGCCACAGTCTATCACTCCACTTCTAAAAGCAGCAAACTTCGCAAACTTCTGAACTGGGGAGATGTTTATATTTTTCTTCATCCAAAGCGCAATCTTATAAGCCACGATATGCCCCCAAATTTCTGCAACAAACGAGGCATTGCTTATTTTCAGCTCTTTTTGAAAGCTATCTTTGTATTCTGCTTTAATTTTTTGAACCAAATCTTCGCTGTGCTGGTATAGGAGGCTTAATTTTTCGCTTTGCGTATAAGGAGTAAAATCGATACTAACCACCCTGTTGCTGAACTGAACATTGATTGGAAATTGGGCAATTACATAGGTGCGTGTAAACGTTTTACTCATTTGTATTTTTTTTATAGATAAATATCAAACGTTTGCGTTACAAATATGTGTGAGCTAATTCTACTTCGTCTCCCATTTTTTATAATTTAACCGCAAGAATATCACAACCAAAAATAAACCTAATTAAATGGAAAGAAGAGATTTTATAAAAACTGGAGCTATTGCATCTGCAGGTTTTACCATTTTGCCTTCCGGTTCTTTATTTGCGAAAGACGTTGCCAAAGTGCGTTTGGGCTATATTGGCGTTGGTGCAAGAGGCATGAACCATATCAAAGAAGGGCTTTTGAGAGAAGACGTAGAGATTGTAGCTATTTGCGATACCCAAGAAAGTTCTCTTAAAATATGTAGAGAAGCCATTGCAAAGGCGGGCAAAGCTGCGGCAAAGGAATATACAGGTTCGTTAGATGCGTACAAGGCAATGGTAGATCGGAAAGACATCGATGCGGTAATTATCTCTACACCTTGGCAATTTCACCACGAACAATCCATTTATAGCATGAACGCGGGTAAGTACGTAGGTTGCGAGGTGATTGCTGGATTAACCGTAAAGGAGCATTGGGACATTGTAAGGACATCAGAAAAAACTGGAATGCCGTACATGACCTTAGAAAATGTTTGTTACCGTAGGGATGTGCTTGCCGCTTTAAATATGGTAAGGCAAGGCGTTTTTGGCGAACTGCTACACCTCGAAGGCGGTTATCAGCACGATTTGAGAGAAGTGCTATTTAACAATGGCAAGCAATATTATGGTGGTGGAGTAGAATTTGGACCCAACGCTTTAAGCGAAGCGCAATGGCGTACGCAATTCAATATCGATGTAGACGGAGATTTATATCCTACTCACGGTGTTGGGCCAATTATGCAGTGTGTGGATATCAACAGAGGAAACCGATTTACGAACTTGGTGTCGTTTAGTTCGAAGGCTAAAGGTTTGGCAAATTATGTAGAAAAGAAATCGCCAGGGCATCCAAACGCTAAAATTAATTATAAAAATGGCGATATCACCACCACGCTGTTAAACTGTGCCAACGGAGAAACGGTGATGTTAACGCATGATACGCATTTGCCTCGCCCATATTCCCTAGGGTTCCGTATTCAGGGAACAGATGGTTTGTGGATGGACGTAAATAAGTCGGTACACATTGAAGGTGTTTCTAAACCACACGCTTGGGATAAAGCCGAAGATTGGTTTAAAAAATATGACCATCCACTTTGGAAAAAATATGAAAGCAATGCACTTGGTGCTGGTCACGGTGGTATGGATTGGTTTGTCTTCAATGCTTTCATTGTAGCTGTAAGAGACAAAAAACAAACGCCGATAGATGTTTACGATTCGGTAACCATGAGTGTAATCACGCCTTTGTCTACTAAATCACTTAAAGAAGGAAATAAGCCTCAGGCGTTTCCAGATTTTACACAAGGGAAATGGAAGAATAGAAAAAATACATTTGCACTTGATGACAGTGGATATTAACCATAACGGCCAGCTTAATAACTGGCTGTTATGGTTATTTGTTAATATGTTCTATTAGCTCAGAATCAATTACAATCTTATAAAAAGCCTGTTCTTCATCATCGTCATCATTTTTGATAAGATCTAAAAGTGTGTCTATTGCTTTTTGCCCTTGCACGGCCGGAAATTGTTCTACCGAAGCTAACGGTGGAAATGCCATATATTCAGTAATTGGAGAGTTGGCGAAACTCACAAATTCAATTTCTTCGTTTACTTTCAAGCCTAATTGATGGGCATGCTTTATGGCAAAGGCAGATACATAATCATTGAAAGAAACAATAGCTGTAGGTCTTCGTCTATGATTCAATAGTGTATTCATGGCAGTGATTGTGCCCTCTTTGGTTAAATCGCAATTGATAACCAAACTAGGGTCAAACTTTAAACGGTTTTTCTGCAAGGCTTTAATGTAACCCTCTTTTCGTTGTCCACTGGCAATTAGCGAGGTTGGTCCGTTAATTAGGCCGATATTTCTATGGCCACGTTTCAATAAGAAGTTTACTGCCTCAATGCTTCCTGTTTCTATGTTACAAGCCACATAGTGGATGTTTTTAATGGGCGGAACTCTATCGAAATATACCACTGGAACTCCATATTTCTTCAATTGCTCAAAATGGTCAAAATTCGATGTGTTTTTCGCCACAGATACCAACAAGCCATCAATTCGGTGAGATTTTAGTTTTTCCACCAAGAGCTTTTCACGCTCCTCATCATCATGAGATTGCACCAATAAAACCGTATAGTTTTTCTTATACGCAATGTCTTCTATGGCACTAATAGCTGTTGCAAAGAAGTTTTCCGCAATTTCTGGTAAAATTACACCTATAGTAAATGTCTTACCTTGCTGAAAAATATGGCTTTCTGATTGCGTTGATAGCCCAATTCATCAGCGGTTTCTTTTACTCTTTGCTGAGTAGCTACGCTAATGCTTGGATGTTCATGAAGAGCCCTAGAAACCGTCGAAAAAGACAAGTCTAATTTCTTTGCGATTTCCTTAATGGTTACCGGTTTTTTCATAAGATGTTGCAATGTACTACAACAAATATATGCTTTTGAGTGGTAAAATAATTATCAAGCGTTTGCGCAACGATTCAGCTTAAACGAGAGCTATTTTAACGGAATAGCTCTTGTTCATCTCTGTCTACAGTATTTATTTTTTTAAGGAAATCAGCAAATGCTGGTCCGTCATTATCAGAGTATGCACCGTAAGAATCTAAGATGTAGCCGATGTTTTTATCGCTATCCTCTACCATATACAAAACAGAACTATCTCCTGGATCCGACATTCCCTCAAACCTGTAAGTTTTAACAATGTTTAGATCTTCTGGCGTATATATTTTATCAAGAGTTTTCGACTGCATTTTACCATGGTCAGTCATTTTTAACTCATTGTCTATTCCTTTGCCTCTTAATTTTTCTAAAATCTGGCTAAGGGTATTCATTTCAATTGGCTGTTCCATAACATTTAGTTTTTAATCTACATCTAGAACAAGCACAGCGAAGAATGGTTTTGCCTTTTGTTCTTAAAAACTAACTAATCACTCAAAACTAAAAGGATGATTTAATTGTTCTGCTATCGCTTCTTAATCGCAAGCCCATCTATCAGATATAATTAGTAAATACCTTAAAATCAGAAATATGAAACATTACATTTTATACTTAGCATTAGGACTTTCATTAACTTTTGCTTCTTGTGCAAATAAAGAAAGAGAAGTAGCCAACGCTGTTTTAAATTCAACAGCAACCAACCAACCTATTGGCTCGGCAAAATTTACTCAACTGGCAGATGGAAAAATAAAGATGGATTTAGAGATTAATATGCCAGAACGTGCAGACAGCACTGTTGCCGTACATTTCCACGAACATGGTGATTGCGGTAATATGGGCGAAAATACACATGGGCATTGGAATCCAACCGTAGAGTCGCATGGTAAATGGGAATCGGATAGTTATCATTCTGGTGATATAGGTAACATTCCGCTAGATAGTAAAGGCCACGCCAAGATTTCTGTAAGCACTTTCAGATGGAGTATCGCAGAAGGGGATGCTAAAAATATAATTGGTAGAGGTATTATTGTACATGGCGGAACGGATGATTACGTTACCCAGCCAACTGGTAATTCGGGACCTAGAGTAGGGTGTGGCGTTATTGCTGCGGTAAAATAAAAAGAAAGGCGATAAAATTTTATCGCCTTTCTTTTTTATGAAAAATGTCAAGTATTGTCATCATCCTTAAAACTAAACGAAAGATGGCAACACTTAATGTTCCTCAAAACGGCAAGGCCGCGAAAGGAAGCTCGCGAAAACCTATTCCAGGAGTTGATTTAACCGCTATGGTAGATTTGGCATTCCTCCTGATTACCTTCTTTATGCTTACCACTTCTTTAAGCAAAATGAATGCAATGGATATTGCTAAACCAATACCTATTAATGATGTAATTGATTTAGAACCTTGGCCAGCTTCTAAAACGTTAACGGTTCTACTGGGAAAGGATAACAAGGCTGTATATTATCTTGGCGAAGCAACTAACAGCTCAATGAGGGTTGCCAGCCTTTCGGAAATTAGGAAGACATTATTGGCTAATAAGAAAATAGTAGCCGAAACTCATCAAGCGTCAAAAGACCAAGAAATGTATGTGATTATTAAACCTACAAGTACATCTGTTTACAGCAACTTTGTAGACATGATAGATGAGATGGGCATCAATAAAATAAATACTTATGCAATAGATGATAAATATTTACTAGATGAAGAAAAGAGCTTTATGAAAGCTAAGGGTATTTAGTAAATAAACCACATAGGAACATAGATTGCTTGTGTACCATAAAATGAAATAGCCACAGATGCACAGATGAAATTGATCTGTGTATCTGTGGCTAAAAGACAACCACTAGGGTTAAAAAAATTATAAACCGAAAGCGGCTTTTACTTGGTCAACGTAATCTAGTTTTTCCCAAGTAAATAAGTCAACTGTTACTGTTTTCTCTTCTCCATTTGGTGATTTGAAAGATTTAGTAACCGTTTCTGCCTGACGGCCCATGTGTCCATAAGCTGCCGTTTCGCTATAAATTGGGTTTCTTAATTTCAAACGTTGTTCAATAAAGTAAGGGCGCATATCAAAAATGCTTTCTACCTTTTTGCTGATTTCTCCGTCAGTTAAGTCAACTTTAGAAGTACCATAAGTTACTACGTTGATAGAAGTTGGTTTTGCAACGCCAATAGCGTATGAAACTTGAACCAAAACTTCGTCACATAAACCTGCAGCAACTAAGTTTTTAGCAATGTGGCGTGTGGCATAAGCGGCACTTCTATCTACTTTACTCGGATCTTTTCCAGAGAATGCACCACCACCATGAGCACCTTTACCACCGTAAGTATCTACAATGATTTTTCTGCCAGTTAAGCCAGTATCTCCGTGAGGACCACCAATTACAAAAACCCCAGTTGGATTAATGTGGTAAGTGATATCATCATTAAATAAGTGTGCGTATTGTGGATATTTAGCTTTAACTCTTGGAATTAAAATAGAAATTAAATCGTTTTTAATTTTAACCAACATTTCGTCATTTGCAGCATCTTTATCTGCTCTAGACTCAGAATTTGCCTTAACAAAATCATCGTGTTGAGTAGAAATTACAATCGCGTCAATTCTTTGTGGTTGGTTGTCATCAGAATATTCTAAAGTTACCTGAGATTTCGCATCTGGGCGTAAGTAGGTAATTTCAGCATTTTCTCTTCTTAAAACAGCCAGTTCTCTCAATAAAGCATGAGATAAATCAAGCGCTAGAGGCATATAGTTTTCAGTCTCGTTGGTTGCATAACCAAACATCATTCCTTGGTCACCGGCACCTTGCTCTTCTTTAGTAGTTCTATCTACACCTTGGTTAATATCTTGAGATTGCTCGTGAATAGCAGAAAGTACACCGCAAGAGTTAGCCTCAAACATGTATTCGCTTTTAGTGTAGCCAATTTTCTTGATTACATCTCTAGCAATTTGTTGTACATCTAAGTAAGTTTTAGACTTTACTTCTCCTGCTAAAATAACTTGGCCTGTAGTTACCAATGTTTCGCAAGCTACTTTAGACTCAGGGTCAAATGCTAAAAAGTTATCGATTAAAGCATCCGAAATTTGGTCAGCAATTTTATCTGGGTGACCTTCAGATACGGATTCTGATGTAAATAAATACGACATTTTAATTTTTTATTAAAATAAACAAAACAATAAAAGTTAAAATGACAAAGACCCTTTACAGGCTGTAAATAGAAGTGTAGAAATAAATTAGCACTTTTTTTTACGTGGTTGCAATCAGTCCCGATAATCGGAATTAGCAAATCAGTCCACTCTAACGCCGCAAAACTAACACAATAAATTTTAATACTCAAAAATTATCGATTATTTTGTGCACTAATTATTTATGTCGGTAAACAAGTCAAATATCCTCTTTATTATTAACCCAATTTCTGGTGGAAAAAAGAAATCGAGTTTACCGTCCTTAATAGATCAACATCTTGATAAGGAAAAATTTGCACCGATTTATGCTTTTACCGAATATGTTGGCCATGCATCTGAATTAGCGGAAGAAGCAGAGAAAAAAAATTACGATGTAATTGTTGCTGTTGGTGGCGATGGTACCATTAATGAAGTGGCGAGCAAACTGGTGCATAGCGATAAAATTTTGGCAATTATTCCCTTTGGTTCTGGCAATGGATTGGCTAGGTTTCTAAATATTCCGCTCAGCTCTAAAAAAGCTATCGAATTAATTAACTTAGGTAAACCTCAGGTAATAGATACTGCCGAACTTAATGGAAAGAAATTTTTCAATATGGCTGGTATGGGTTTCGATGCTCACTTGAGCTCAGTTTTTGCAGGGAATAAAAAAAGAGGCTTAAAAAGTTACGTAGAATTAGGATTCAAAGAAATTACAACCTACAAAGCCCAGCCTTACCACATAGAAATTGATGGTGTAAGCTACGATAAAGATGCCTTTGCAATTAGTATTGCCAATTCTTCTCAATATGGGAATAATGTTTACATTTCGCCAAAATCCTCTTTAACAGATGGTTATTTGGATGTTTGTATCATCCATCCAATTTCTTTGATGAAGCTCCCAATTCTAGCTTTTCAAATGATTACCGCAAAAACACATCAATCAAGCTTGGTAAAAATTATTAGAGGAAAGCACATCAAAATAGAAAGAAATGCTCCAGACGCGGTACACTTAGATGGAGAACCGTTGCAATTGGGCGAGAAACTAGAAATAAAGATAGTTCCAGCATCTCTAAGGATATTAAGCAACTAACCTGATTCCTAAGCACTCACAACTGATTCCTGAAAAATATGAGTAAGCAAAAGAAAAATACATTTAATGATTTTAGTGGGGTGATGTTCTCTACGGATCCTGATTTCGTTTACGAAAATAATGAAGCGGAGCAGCAAGAAACTTTGCCCAATTTACAGCAAGACTTGCGAGTAATGTTGGATAGGAAGAATCGAGGAGGGAAAACAGTAACGCTGATTACAGGATTTGTTGGCACAGATGCCGATTTGGAGAAGCTTACCAAAACCTTGAAAACAAAATGTGGAGTAGGAGGAGGCGCAAAGGACGGCGAGATTATTCTTCAGGGAGATTTCAAGGAAAAAGTATTTCTATTCCTCCAAAAAGAAGGATATAAAGTGAAGAAATCTGGAGGTTAATTTTTTAATTTAAAACATTGATTATCAATTATTTGATTCTTAGTGTAATTGCCACAATAAGTAAAATTTTTCTTTAAAGTTGTAATTTTTTGGATAAATATCTCCTTAGCTTTGGGTCATATTTAAACCAAAAATATGACCAAATATAGTATCCAAAAACCTCAGTTAGATTATCTAGGTTTGGCTTCGCTGCAATTTAAATATCAGCTAAGCATCCCAGAGCTAGTCGAAGAAGCTATTAAGAATGGGGAAGGCACATTGGCCGATTCTGGTGCATTAGCTATTGATACCGGAAAATTCAAAGGCCGTTCTCCCAAAGACAGATTTATTGTTGCCGATGATGTGACCAATGAAACCGTTTGGTGGGGAGATATCAATATTAAAATAAGCCCTGAGCATTTTGAAGCACTTTATCAAAAGATGATAGGCTTCATTAATAATAAAGAAGTTTACGTTAGAGATGCTTATGCCTGTGCTAATAAAAATTATAGTACCAGTATCCGGGTAATAACTGAGCACGCTTTCCAGAATATATTTGCCAATAATCTTTTTTTGAGGTACAGCGATGAAGAATTGCCCAGTCAGCCAGAATGGACCATTATTGCTATTCCTTCATTTTTAGCCAACCCTCAAACAGATGGTACTAGGCAAGAAAATTTCTCTATTCTGAATTTTTCGAAAAAAATTATCCTGATAGGAGGTACAGCTTATACAGGAGAAATTAAGAAGGGAATTTTTTCGGTACTTAACTTCGTTTTACCAAAAGAGAAAAATACTTTATCTATGCATTGCTCTGCTAATGTTGGTAAAGAGGGAGATTCAGCTGTGTTCTTCGGATTATCTGGAACAGGAAAAACAACATTGTCTGCTGATCCAAATAGAGCTTTAGTGGGAGATGATGAGCATGGCTGGGGCGAAGGAACAATTTTTAATTTTGAGGGTGGCTGTTATGCGAAATGCGTTGATTTAACTGCTGAAAAAGAACCTCAGATATTTAATGCTATTAAGTTTGGCTCGTTATTGGAAAACACCAATTATTTTCCAGAAACACGAAACGTGGATTTCGCTAATATTGAAAAGACGGAAAATACGCGTGTCGCCTATCCGCTAAATTATATAGATAATGCATTGGAGCCATCAGTAGCGCCAGTTCCAAAAAATATCTTCTTTTTAACAGCAGATGCTTTTGGTGTATTACCTCCAATTTCAAAATTAACTACTGGTCAGGCAATGTTTCATTTCATTTCTGGATATACAGCAAAGGTTGCAGGAACAGAAACTGGCGTAACAGAGCCGCAACTCACTTTTTCTGCTTGCTTTGGTAAGGCCTTTTTACCATTACATCCAACGGCTTATGCAAAATTGCTTGGCGAAAAAATGAAAAAGCACCAAGTAAATGTGTGGTTAGTTAATACTGGTTGGAGTGGAGGACCCTATGGCATAGGTAACAGAATGAAGCTTTCTTACACTAGAGCCATGATTACTGCGGCACTTAATGGAGAGTTGGAAAAAGAGACGTTCGTTAAACATCCAGTTTTTGGTTTGGCCATGCCAACTCAGTGTCCTAATGTTCCATCAGAGGTTTTAAACCCTAGAGATACTTGGAATAGTAAAAATGATTACGATGTAAAGGCGAATGAATTGGCCAAGGCATTTTTAGATAATTTTAAGGAATTTGATGAATTCGCAGATGAAGAAATTAAAAAAGGCATGCCAACCCTTGTAGAAATACTGGTTTAATGCTTTTTTTCCGTCAAAAATTTGCAATTGATTAAATTTTTAGTTTTAATTGCGTAAAGATTGCCTCAACGGCAATCTTTTTATTTTAATAACACTTTCGCTGCTTAAGTAACGAATTGATTGTGTAATGAATATTTAATTTGTAATTTAAATCAAAATTATAAATTTGCTTCCGCAACAATTCGGCATAGGTCACGTTGTGTGTATTAACTTATATTTATTTAAGAAATTTAAAAAAAACAAGTACTAAAACTAAAAATTAAAAAAAATGGCAAACGCACCAAAACCTACACCAGCTAAAAAAGAGAGCAGCGCAACAGCGTCTAACTTATTTGCTACATTAGTTATTCCAATCTGTATTCTTATTGGCGTAGCGCTATTTATCTTTGTATTAGGTAAACCATCTAACTTTAACGTTCCAGAAGAAGTTGCTAAAGCGAACAGTTCTCTATCTTTAGCTTTTTATAATGATGATACCCATGCATACCTTCCTCATCCAGGAAACTATGGTGGTATGGCTTTCAAAGGAGGTTTTATCGTTCCTATCCTAATGGGTATGCTTTTAATGGTATTCGTATTCTCTATTGAGCGTTTTATCGTTATTGGTAAGGCTACAGGTAAAGGTAGTTTAGAATCTTTCATCAAAAAAATCCAATCTTTATTAAGTACTGGTAATATCCAAGCTGCAGTTGCAGAGTGTGATAAACAACAAGGTTCTGTAGCTAACGTAATTAAATCAGGTCTTAAAAAATATAGCGAAGTAGAAGCTGATGCTAACTTAGACGTAGAGCAATCAGTAGTAGCTATCCAAAAAGATATCGAAGAAGCTACAGCTTTAGAAATGCCAATGTTAGAGCAAAACTTAACTATCATCGCTACATTAGTATCAGTAGGTACGTTAATGGGTCTATTGGGTACAGTAACAGGTATGATCAAGGCCTTCGGTGGTTTAGCTAACTCAGGTGCTCCAGATCAAGCAGCGTTAGCAACAGGTATCTCTGAGGCACTTATCAATACTGCAACTGGTATCGGTACTTCTACCTTAGCGATTATCATGTATAACATCCTTACATCTAAAATTGATAAATTAACTTATGCTATTGATGAAGCTGGTTTCAGTATCATCCAAACGTATGCAAGTACACACAAATAAAAATTATTTTTATTTTCTTTTGCCGGCTTTATGGAAAACCGGAACAAATAGCATCATTAGTTAAAATATTAATAATTTTTAGATTATGGGTAGAGCAAAAGTTCCTAGAAAGAGTACCTCGATTGATATGACCGCCATGTGCGACGTATCCTTCCTGCTACTTACTTTCTTTATCTTAACAGCGACCGCTCGTCAGCCAGATCCTCTAGAGATTACTACACCGTCATCATCGGTGCAGTTTAAAATGCCTGATAAAGACATCTCTATTTTGAGTATCGGTAAAGGAAAAGTTTTCCTAGAGATTATCGGTCAAGATGTAAAGAAAGCAACCCTTGCGAGAATGGGTAACATTTACGGTCAAACGTTTACCGAAGAGGAGTCAAAAAAGTTTGCAGTAGTTTCTGCGTTTGGCGTACCAATTGGTAACATGAAACAGTTTTTAGCCATGAATGGAGAGCAACGCACTAAGTCGGGCATCCAGTCAGGTATTCCAAATGATTCAACAACAAATAATGAGTTGTTCAATTGGGTTAAAGAAGCTCGTTTTGCGACATCAGAATTACATGGTATAGACATGCGTTTGAGTATTAAAGGTAATGCCGACGAAGAATATCCGACTGTAAGAAAGGTGATTGACTTGCTTCAAAAGCAAAAAATTAACAAATTTAGTTTAATCACATCGTCTGAAGGCGGTGCACAATAAGATTTAAGCCATGGCAGAATTAGACACCTCCAGCGGAGGCGGCAAGGGCGGGAAAGTTAGAAGTAAGAAGCAGTCTACAAAGGTCGATTTGACCGCAATGGTAGATTTGGCCTTCCTTTTGATTACCTTCTTCATGCTAACCACGTCTTTATCGAAACCTCAGGCAATGGATATTGCAAAGCCTGATAAGGATGCGAAAGATGAGAACAGACTAGAGCTTAGAGAATCTCAAACGATGACTATCCTTCTAGGAAAAAATGATAGGATTGCTTGGTATATGGGAGAGGCTGGGAAGTCTTCTCCAACAATCGAAGGTTTTGCTGATATCAGAGCTTCGTTGTTGAAAAACAAAGATCAAGTAAAAAAATCATCAGGCAGAGATATTGTAATTATTGTTAAGCCTACAGATGGCGCTAAGTATAAAAACTTCGTAGACATCATGGACGAGATCAATATTACTAAAACAAATATCAATGCCCCAGCAGTGGATGATGATCCTACGCATCTTTTAGATAGCGAGAGAGATTTTATGAAGTCTAAAGGGATTTTGTAAGTAGTAGATAACAAATAAAAAATTAAGCAATGTCTAAAATAGATTTATTTAATAAGGAATGGATTGACGTTGTATTTGCTAAGAAGAATAAAGCTTATGGAGCATACGAGCTTCGTCAGACTAATGCTTCAAATACAGCTAAATCATTGTTTATTGCTTCGGCAATTTTCATCTTCCTTTTCCTAACACCAAGGCTTTATGCTTTGTTGAAAGGCATGGCTCCAGAAGAGCCAGTGGAAGAGGTAAAAGAAGTAATAATGCAACCACCTCCGCCGATTAACCCAGAGGTGAAAACTCCGCCACCGGTAGAGCCACCTCCACCGAAGCAGGATCAAGTTAAGTTCCCTCCTCCGATTGTAAAACCGGATAACGAGGTACGTGACGAGAAACCGCCAACCGTTGAGGATTTGAAAAAAGCAGATCCAGGTCAAAAAACCATGGAAGGTGATCCAACTGCAGATGTAGTGCAAATTACAGCAGCAGGTGAAGGTCCGAAGCAAGCTGTTGTTGTTGAAGATAACACGGTTTATAGCTTCGTAAGTATGGAGAACCCTCCAACCTTCCCAGGTGGTATGGATAAGTTTTATCAGTACATAAGTAATACGTTAAAGTATCCGCCAATGGCAGCAGAAAATAACATTCAAGGTAAAGTGTTTATCTCTTTTACTGTAGAAAAAGATGGTTCTGTTACTGATGTAAGAGTGGATAGAAAATTAGGTTACGGTACAGATGAAGAAGCTGTTAGGGTAATTAAAGGTAGTAGAAGATGGAATCCAGGGATGCAAAATGGTAAACCTGTGAGAGTAAAATACAACATGCCTATAGCATTTACTTTGCAGCAATAATTTGGTAATCGAATGCTAAATTCAGATAATTTCAAACAGAAATCGCCTCAACAGCGATTTCTGTTTATTTTAGGGGTTGTGATGATTGTACTCTTTTGTACGCTCGCTGCCATCGTTGTTTTTTGGGGAGAGCTAATCAATCTAGACCCTCAAAAATTTCCTCAAAAGTATCGTGTAGCTTTTGGTGTAGTATTAGTAATTTACGCCGCCATCAGATTTTTTAGAATATTAAGAGATAACAGATCAGAATGAGAATAACATTAGGTTTAACGCTTGCGTTGTTTTTTACGTTTACCATTCTTTCATGTAAAAGAAAAGGAAATAAGGAAACAGTTAGTGAGACAAGAACTTCTGGAAAGACAACTATATTGGTCGATGAAACTTACGCTCGTATTTTAGACGATCAAATAGAGGTTTTCAAATCTGATTATCCCGATGCTACGGTTAACACAGTTCTTGGCAATGAGAATGAAATCATGCCGCAATTTAAAAAGGGACAGGTTCAAATGCTAGTGCTTTCTAGAATGTTGAAGCCTGCTGAAGAACAATATTACAAGCAAAAGCAAATCCGTATTCATACGGATAGATTCGCAATAGATGGGCTGGCGTTGATAACAAATAGCGCAGAAACAGATACTGCAATCACAGTGCAAGATGCTTATGATATCATGAGAGGGGATTCGAAGAGTGGAAAGAAGTTGGTTTTTGACAATGCATATTCAAGCACTATAAGATATTTTATAGACTCTGCGGGTATCAAAGAATTACCTAAAGTTGGGGTTTATACGCTTAAAACAACAGATGACGTAATCAAATATGTAGCTGACAATAAAGGCTATGTTGGCGTGATTGGTGTAAACTGGTTGTTAAAGAATGTTAAAAATGCAAATCCTCTTTTATCGCAGGTGAAAACACTTGCAGTTAAAAATCTTCCCAATAAAAAGGGCGCAGATGGCTTTTATAGGCCTACACAAGAGAATTTGATCAATGGAAAGTATCCATTTCTTAGAAATGTTTACATCATTAACGCAGAAGGTACTAATGGTTTAGGCACGGGTTTTGCAACTTGGTTAGCAAGCCCCCGCGGACAATTGATAGTACTTAAATCGGGTCTAGGACCTCATAAGGTAGCAGAGAGAGAATTTAACTTAAAAACTAACAACAAATAATAATTTATTCAACTTAGAGAAATAGAGAACACTGTCCACGCAGTTAACAGTTATTTCAAATTAACAAATGGAGACAATGAAAATGATTAAGAAGAACATAGCCTTGGCCACAGGCTTATTATTGATGGGTAGCACTGCCTCATTTGCTCAAAGTTTAGCTGATGCTAAAAAAGCTATTGATGCTGAACAATTTCAAAAAGCTACATCAATGCTTAAGACCTTAGTAGCCAACCAACCTAAAGAGGGAGATAATTATTTCAACCTAGGAAAGGTTTATTTACTAACTGAGGATATAGATTCTGCTAGAGCGGCATTTACTAACGGAACAACAGCAGCTCCGAAAAATGCTTTGAACTTTGTTGGTTTAGGTCAGGCAGATCTAATTGAAAATAATGCAACTAATGCTAAAACTAATTTTGATAAAGCATTACAGTTAGGTGCTAAAAACTATCAAACTTATTTGGCTATTGGTAGAGCTTACATTGATCAAAAAAATGTTGACTATGCACAAGCATTGCCAAATTTGCAGAAATCTGATGAGTTAGATTCTAAAGATAAAGATCCTGAAACTTTCTTGGCTTTAGCTGATTTTTATGCGGCTCAAAGAAAAAATACAGAAGCTTATCCTATGTATTTGAGAGCATTAGATATCAATCCTAATTTGTACAGAGCTAACGTTCAAATTGGTAAGATGTACAAAGATGCGTTTGCTTTCCCTGAAGCAGAAGCTGAAATTCAAAAAGTAATTGCTGCAGATCCTAATTACGGACCAGCTTATAGAGAGTTAGCAGAAGCTCAAATGCAATGGTCATTTGCAGATCCAAAAAATGGACCGGCAAAGAAAGCAGAAGCGTTAGCAAACATGAAAAAGTACTTAGATTTAACAGATAAGTCTTTCGATTCCCGTTTACGTTATGCACAGTTCTTAGTTTATGCTGGTGATTTTGTAACCTTAGAGAATGAAGTAGCTACCTTGAATGCACCAGATCCTAAAAATCCTAAAACTTTTGTAGTAGCAAGGATGAGAGGTTATTCTGCTGTTGAGAATAAAAAGTATGATCAAGGACTTAAATACATGAATGAGCTTTTTGCTAGAACGCAAGACACTGCCCGTATCATCGGTTCAGATTATTTATACTTAGGTAAAGCACAACAAAATTTAGGTCAAGACAGCTTAGCTTTTATTAATATTTCGAAAGCGGTTAAATTAGATTCGACTAAAGTAGACGAATTAGCAGCTATAGGTGCTAAATATTACGCTGCGAAGAACTTTGCTAAATCAGCTCAAGTTTATGAAAAAGTAGCTGGAGCTAACTCTAAAGATCCTAACATAGCAATGAACTATTACTATTTAGGTGCATCTCATTATTTTGCTTATGCTTACGATGTAAGAGACAATAAAAATCCTAGTAAAGATGTGTTGGTAAAAGCCGATACTGCATTTTCTAAGCTTACTAGATTAGCGCCAGATTATGAGACAGCTTATTTGTTTAGGGCACGTATCAACAAAACTTTAGATGATGCAGAAAGCACACAAAAATTAGCTGTTCCATTTTATGAAAAATTTATAGAATTGGTAACAGTAACTAAGCCAGAAAAAGCAGCTGCTAACAAAGCAACATTATCTGAAGCTTACAACTATTTGGGCGCTGTATTCGCAGCAACGGATAAAGAGAAAGCTAAAGAATATTTCAATAAAACTTTGGCTATTGATCCTCAAAATGCATTGGCTACTGATAACCTGAAATTTTTAGCAGGTCCAGCACCGAAGAAAGCTCCTATTAAGAAGTAATCTTTATAAAAAATATCGAAAAGGCAGGGTTTGTAATCCTGCCTTTTTATTTTAATTTTGCCCTCAACTCTATTATAATTGTTATGCAAGCACAAAGTACAGCTCAAGATTTTATTCCTATTATATTTCAGGTTATCGTTGCACTTGGTTTCGTAGTGGTAACTTTATTAGCTACGCATCTTTTAGGTCCTAAAAGAAAAACTGAAGATAAGTTAGGCACTTTCGAATCGGGAGTTAAGGTAATAGGTAATGCTCGTCAGCCGTTTTCTATTAAGTATTTCTTGGTAGCGATATTATTCGTGCTTTTTGATGTCGAAGTAATCTTTATGTATCCTTGGGCGGTGAACTTTAGAGAGTTAGGCTGGAACGGTATCATCGAGATGTTTATCTTCATGGGAACGCTCTTACTTGGGTTCATTTATGTGCTAAAAAAGAAAGCATTAGATTGGCATTAGAATGCTTTAAGTTAATTATTTAGATTGTTTCTAAATGATGATAGAGTGACCTAAATCAGGCTAAATATCGTATTTTTGCTGCTTGTCCTAGTTATATTTGGGCAAGCATTTTTGTTTATAAGCATGAGTGAAATCAAAATAGTTGAGGCGCCCCCAGGCATAGAAGGAAATGGCTTTTTTGCCACTTCTTTAGATAAGGCAATTGGATTGGCCCGTTCGCATTCGTTATGGCCTTTGCCTTTCGCAACTTCTTGTTGTGGTATCGAGTTTATGGCTACTATGGGATCTCATTATGATTTTGGACGTTTCGGTTCAGAAAGGTTGAGTTTCTCACCTCGTCAGGCAGACGTTTTAATGGTAATGGGAACTATTGCTAAAAAAATGGGGCCGGTATTGAAACAGGTTTATCTTCAAATGGCAGAGCCTCGTTGGGTAATGGCTGTTGGTGCCTGTGCATCTAGTGGAGGTATTTTTGATACTTATTCGGTATTGCAGGGTATTGATGAGATTATTCCTGTGGATGTTTACGTGCCAGGATGCCCACCAAGACCGGAAGCTATTTTAGATGGCTTTCAGCGTATCCAAGATTTAGTGAAAAATGAATCGGGTAGAAGAAGACATTCTCCTGAATATAAAGAACTGTTAGCGAGTTACGGAATACAATAATGGCTAAAGCAACAAATACAGAGTTAGTTGATCTGCTGGGCGAAAAATTCGGCGAGCAGCTTTTTGATGTTTCAGAGCCTTATGGCTTGTTAACTTTCTCTACTAATAAGGATAAAGTAATTGATGTGCTTTCTTTTCTGAAAGAAAATGGTAAAATCAACTTCAATTTCTTAACTGATATCACAGCGGTACACTATCCAGAAAATGAAAAGATTGCCGTTGTTTATCATTTGCATAGTATGGTAAGTGGTATTAGGGTAAGATTGAAAGTCTTTCTGCACGAGAATGATCCAAGAGTAGCTTCGGCAACGGTCTTATGGAACGGTGCGAATTGGATGGAGAGAGAGACTTACGATTTCTTCGGGGTTAAATTCGAAGGACATCCAGACTTGAGAAGAATATTAAATGTGGATGATTTGCCAGTTCATCCAATGTTAAAACAATATCCGTTGGAAGACCCTAACAGGGTAGATAAAAAGGATGAATACTTTGGTAGATAATTATGACTCACAATCAACCAGTATATACAGATAACGATCCGCAAGATGGATTGGTAACCTTAAACTTAGGGCCAACACACCCTGCAACACACGGTGTATTCCAAAATGTTTTGCAGATGGATGGCGAGCGAATTGTAAGTGGTGTATCTACAATTGGATATATCCACAGAGCTTTTGAAAAAATTGCTGAACATCGTCCATTCTATCAAATTACACCGTTAACCGATCGTTTAAACTACTGTTCGTCGCCTATCAATAACATGGGCTGGCACATGACGGTAGAAAAGCTTTTAAATATTCAAATCCCGAAAAGGGTAGACTATTTAAGGGTAATTATCATGGAGCTGTCTCGTATTTCCGATCATATTATCTGTAATACCATTATCGCTCAAGATACCGGCGCAACTACAACTTTCCTCTACCTTTTCCAATATAGAGAGCATATCTATGAGATTTTTGAGGAAATCTGCGGTGCTCGTTTAACAACCAACATTGGTCGTATTGGTGGTTTAGAAAGAGATTTTAATGAAGTGGCTTTTGCCAAAATCAATAAATTCCTAAAAGAATTCCCTATTGCGCTAAGAGAATTTGAAAGCTTATTAAACCGTAATAGAATTTTTATAGACCGTACCAAAGGCGTTGCAGAAGTAACTGCAGAAAATGCCTTGAGTTACAGTTGGACTGGTCCGTTGTTACGTGCTACAGGAATTGATTATGATGTTCGTGTGAGCGAGCCATATTCTTCTTATCAAGATTTCGATTTTGAAATTCCGGTAGGAACTAGTGGAGATGTTTTCGATAGATATTTGGTGCGTAATGAAGAGATGTGGCAAAGTGTTCGCATCATTGAGCAAGCCATCGAAAAATTAAAATCAGAGCCAAAAGGTATTTTCCATGCCGATGTGCCAGATTTTTATTTGCCAGGAAAAGAAGAAGTTTATAACAATATGGAAGCATTGATCTATCACTTTAAAATTGTGATGGGCGAAATTGATGCACCAAAAGCAGAAGTTTACCACGCTGTAGAAGGTGGTAATGGTGAGCTTGGTTTCTATTTAATTAATGATGGGGGCAGAAGTCCTTATCGTTTGCACTTTAGAAGACCTAGTTTTATTAACTACCAAATGTATGCGAAAATGAGTGAGGGCATGCTGTTATCAGATGCCATCATTAACATGAGTAGTTTGAACATTATTGCAGGAGAATTAGATGCTTAAAGTAGAAGAAACACAGCCTGTAGAATTTTCATCAGCTTTGCTAGCTAAGTTTGATGAGATTGTGAAACGCTATCCAGAAGGAAAGCAAAAATCAGCTTTGCTACCATTATTACACTTGGTGCAGGCAGAGTTTGGATGGACGAGTGTGCCAGCAATGGATAAAGTTGCAGAATACTTAAATATCCAATCTATTGAAGTATATGAAGTGGCAAGTTTTTACACGATGTACTTTTTGCAACCTAAAGGAAAATATGTTTTGGAGGTTTGCCGTACTGGACCTTGTTGTTTAGTTGGTGCCGAAAAAATTATGGACCATATAGAGAAAAAGCTAGGGGTAAAAGAAGGTGAAGTAACTGAAGATGGCTTGTTTAGCTGGAGAGGTGTAGAATGCTTAGCTGCTTGTGGTTTTGGTCCGGTTTTACAAATTGGCCCTGAATATACTTTCTACGAAAATTTAACCGAGCAATCGGTAGATCAATTAATTGACGATTTACGCAAAAAATAATGGCTCGTAAACTATTATTAGAACATATCAATGTACCTGGCATCAATACGCTAGCGGTTTATCGTGAAAAAGGCGGTTATCGTGCTGTTGAGAAGGCATTGAAAACCTTAACTCCAGAAGAGATTGTAGAGGAGGTGAAGAAGTCTGGATTGAGAGGTCGAGGTGGCGCTGGTTTCCCTACGGGGATGAAATGGAGCTTTTTGGCTAAGCCGGAAGGTGTGCCTCGTTACTTAGTTTGTAACGGTGACGAATCTGAACCGGGTACTTTTAAGGATAGATATTTAATGACACATATTCCTCATGCTTTAATTGAGGGAATGATTGTTTCAAGCTTTGCTTTGGGTGCAAATACATCTTATATCTACGTAAGAGGTGAGATGATGCCTCAAATCAGGATATTGGAAAGAGCAATTGAAGAAGCAAAAGCTGCTGGTTGGTTAGGTAAAAATATCTTAGGAACGGGATATGACCTAGAGCTTTACGTTCAACCAGGTGGTGGTGCTTATATCTGTGGTGAAGAAACTGCACTTTTAGAATCATTAGAAGGAAAAAGAGGTAATCCTCGTATCAAACCACCATTTCCAGCTATAGCAGGTTTGTATGGTTGTCCAACGGTGGTTAACAACGTAGAATCTATTGCTGCTGTGGTTCCAATTATTAACGATGGTGGCGATGAGTATGCTAAAATCGGTATTGGAAGAAGTACAGGAACAAAATTAATATCAGCCTCTGGTAACTTGGTAAAGCCAGGAGTTTATGAAATAGAATTAGGCTTGCCTGTAGAGGAATTCATTTATTCTGATGAATACTGCGGTGGTATTGCTAATGGAAAAAGACTAAAAGCTACAGTTGCTGGAGGTTCATCGGTACCAGTTTTACCTGCTAATTTAACCTTAAAATATGCTAACGGCGATCCTCGTTTAATGAGTTATGAGTCGTTATCTGAAGGTGGTTTTGCTACAGGAACAATGATGGGTTCTGGTGGTTTCATCGCATTTGATGAAGACCAGTGTATGGTAAGAAACACTTGGAATTTTGCTCGTTTCTATCACCACGAAAGCTGTGGACAATGTTCGCCTTGTAGAGAAGGAACGGGTTGGATGGAGAAAATCTTGCACAAATTGGAGCATGGACACGGTACTTCTGCAGATATTGATTTGCTTTGGGACGTTCAGCGTAAAATAGAAGGTAATACCATTTGTCCATTGGGTGATGCAGCAGCTTGGCCAGTAGCAAGTGCAATCAGACATTTTAGAGATGAGTTTGAGTGGCATGTGAAGGAACCAATGAAGAGCCAAAGCACCAATTATGGTTTAGCGAATTATGCTAACCCGATTGAGAAAGCTCCAGAGGAAGTAAAAAGTCAAAATTAAAAAGTAAAAAATGTCTGAAGAAAAGGCATATGATATTAAAATAAGGGCTTATCATTTTTCGAAAGCCATTATCAACCTAATATCTAAAACCAAAATCGAAAGACTATACTTTTCAATTGTTGATCAGTTAATAAGAAGTGCAACTTCAATAGGTGCCAATGTAGTAGAAGCTAAGGCAGGAAGTTCGAGAAAAGACTTTAGGAATTTTTATAATATAGCCCTAAAATCTGCAAATGAAACTAAATACTGGCTCTGTTTAATTAGAGATACAGAAGTAGTTGGAGTTGACAAAGAGATAGTAAAAGAATTATTAAAAGAGGTTGATGAAATATCAAAAATAATCGCTTCGATAATAATCAATATAAATAAAGAATAGGTTAAAAGCCAGTGATTGTTTTTAATTTTTAATTTTCACTTTTGACTTGAAGAATGAGTGATTTAGTTAAAGTAACCATAGACGGAATAACAGTAGAGGTAGAAAATGGTACCACCATTTTAAATGCTGCCCGACAAATTGGAGGAGACATTGTGCCTCCTGCAATGTGCTATTATTCTAAATTAAAGGGTAGTGGAGGTAAATGTCGTACCTGCATTGTGAAAGTGAGTAAAGGTTCTGAAAAAGACCCTCGACCGATGCCGAAATTGGTAGCTTCTTGCCGTACTACAGTAATGGATGGCATGGAAGTGCTTAATATTACTTCTCCAGAGGTATTGGAAGCTCGTGCTGGTGTGGTAGAGATTTTATTAATCAACCACCCGTTAGATTGCCCTGTTTGTGACCAAGCTGGTGAGTGTGATTTACAGAACTTAGGTTACGAGCACGGTCTACAAAAAACAAGATATGAGTTTGAACGCCGTACATTTGACAGAATTGATATAGGTGATAAAATCCAGTTGCACATGAACCGTTGCATTTTATGCTACCGTTGTGTGTTTACTGCTGATCAAATTACCAACAAGCGTGTTCATGGTATTTTAAATCGTGGAGATCACTCAGAAATTTCTACTTATATACAAACAGCCGTTGATAACGATTTCTCTGGAAACGTAATTGATGTTTGCCCTGTTGGTGCCTTAACTGATAGAACTTTCCGTTTTAAAAATCGTGTTTGGTTTACAAAGCCAGTTGATGCGCATAGAAACTGTTCACATGAGAAATGCAATGGTAAAGTAACGTTGTGGTACAAAGGCGAAGATGTTTTACGTGTTACTGCGAGAAAAGATCAGTTCGGTGAAGTAGAAGAATTTATCTGTAACGAATGCCGTTTCGATAAAAAGAAAACTGCTGATTGGACGTTGGAGCACCCAACACAGATTTCGGAGACTTCAGTAATTGCATCAAACCACTACGAGACATTTAAACCGCTTCCGGTAATTAAGGAAAATTTAACCTTACAGGAAGCTAATCAACGTGAACTAGAAAGAAGCTTTAAAATCTAATGGAAATCGATTTCGTAATAGAGAAATTTATATTGGTTACAGCAATATTTGCGATTAGTTTAGTAATTGCAATGTATTCTACGTATGCCGAGCGTAAGGTTGCCGCCTTTTTACAAGATAGGCTTGGACCAGATAGGGCTGGACCATTTGGTCTTCTACAACCATTGGCCGATGGGGTAAAGATGTTCATGAAGGAAGAAATCATTCCTGCCAATTCTAATAAGTGGTTATTCGTAGTTGGCCCTGGTTTAGCGATGCTTTGTGCTTGTATTGGTACGGCGGTTATTCCTTGGGGACAGGATATGATGGTAGGAGATAGATTGGTGAAGTTACAGGTAACTGATATCAATGTTGGTTTACTTTATATTTTCGGTGTAATCTCTTTAGGTGTTTATGGCGTAATGATTGGCGGCTGGGCATCTAACAACAAATACTCATTATTAAGTTCTATTCGTGCTGCTTCTCAAAACATCAGCTATGAAATTGGAATGGGACTTTCTATCATCGCTTTGTTATTAGTTACAAACTCGCTTAGCTTAAGAGAAATTGTAGAGCAACAACACGAATGGCGTTGGAATGTACTTTATCAGCCGTTGGGCTTTATCATTTTTATGGTATGTGCTTTTGCTGAAACTAACCGTGCACCATTCGATTTACCAGAGTGTGAGGCTGAGTTAAACGGTGGATATACCATAGAATACTCGTCAATGAAGTTAGGATTCTACCTATTTGCCGAGTACATTAATATGTTTGTTTCTTCTACGGTAATGGCAGCATTGTACTTTGGAGGTTACAACTATCCAGGAATGGAGTTTATGGGCGAATTGTTGGGCCCAACTTGGGGACCTTTATTTGGTACTTTAATCTTCTTCCTAAAAATATTTTCGTTTATCTTCTTCTTCATGTGGGTACGATGGACTATCCCTCGTTTCCGTTATGATCAGTTGATGAACTTGGGATGGAAAGGTTTAATTCCTTTAGCTATCGCAAATATCATTATCACAGGTATTGTTATTGCTATTGTAAATAAATTTTAAGAGACATGGAATCATTAAGCAATAAGAAAAAAGTATTGGTTTCGAAGCCGCTTAATTTTGCCGAGAGAATATATCTTCCGGCTATTGCGAGTGGTATGGCCACTACCATTGGTCACTTTTTCAAAAAACCAGCTACGGTAAAATATCCAGAGCAAGAGCGAGAATTCTCTATCAATTGGAGAGGAATGCACTCTTTGAAAAGGGATGAGCAAGGTAGAGAGCGTTGCACTGCTTGTGGTTTATGTGCATTGTCTTGTCCGGCAGAAGCAATTACCATGATTGCCGCTGAACGCAAGAACGAAGAGAAACACTTATATCGTGAGGAGAAATATGCATCGGTTTACGAAATCAACATGTTGCGCTGTATTTTCTGCGGTTTGTGTGAAGAAGCTTGCCCGAAAGAGGCCATCTACTTAGATGGACCAATTGTACCAGCAGATTATTTACGTAAGGATTTTATTTACGGTAAAGATAAATTGGTAGAAGCTCCATTAGAGAAATAACCAACATCATACGTCATTGCGAGGAACGAAGCAATCCTAATGCAATTGATAAATAAACAAATAAGATTGCTTCGTGCCTCGCAATGACGGCAAAATTGAAACAACTAAATAAAAATTAATGGGTACATCAGTATTCTATTTTGTAGCAACATTAAGCGTATTCTTTGCGCTGATGGTGGTTTTTGCAAAAAATCCAATCCATAGTGTGCTATACTTAATTCTAACGTTCTTTACGTTTACAGTTCATTATGTGCTATTAAATGCACAGTTCTTAGCGGTAGTTAACTTCATTGTTTACATGGGAGCTATTATGGTACTTTTCCTTTTTGTACTGATGTTGCTTAACCTCAATAAGGAAAATGAACCTAATAAATCAGCTTTGCTAAGAATAGTTGGTGTAATTGCTGGCGGATGTTTAGCTGTAACCTTAATTGGGTCATTAAAATCTGTAGCAATTACTAGCCCATTGGTATTAAAAAATCCTGGATTAGGTTTGGTAGAGAATTTAGGTAAAGAGCTGTTTGGAAAGTTTATGTTACCGTTCGAATTATCGTCATTATTATTATTAAGTGCGATGGTTGGTGCAGTACTTTTAACCAAAAAGGAGGAAAAAACTAATGGGTAGTATCTTCGAAAATATGCAGGGCGTACCATTGAACCACTACATTTGGTTTTGTGCGCTTATCTTCACTATTGGCGTAGTTGGTGTGTTAACGCGTAGAAATGCCATCGTAATTTTTATGTCGGTAGAATTAATGTTAAATGCAGTGAACTTGCTTTTAGCGGCTTTTTCTGTGCACCATAACGACCCTTCAGGACAAGTGTTCGTATTCTTCATCATGGCTTTGGCCGCGGCAGAAGTAGCCATTGGTTTAAGTATCATCGTAATGGTTTACCGTAACACACAATCAATAGATATTAATGTATTAAATCGCCTTAAGTGGTAATTCTAATAAAATAAAATGATTACAAGTTTACTTTGGTTAATTCCAGTTCTTCCGCTTTTAGGCTTCGTGATTAACGGTTTAGGCCGTAATACATTGAGCAAAGGTGCTGTTGGTTTTATCGGCAGCGGAGTGGTTTTAGCTTCATTTATCCTTAGCGTTTGTTTCTTCTTTGAGCTAAGTTCTAGTGTAGAGAAACAATTTACCGTTAATTTCTTCGATTGGATTAGTGTTGGAGATTTGAAAATTCCTTTGTCGTTTTTATATGACCCTTTGAGTGCCATTATGCTCTTAGTGATTACGGGAATTGGCTTTTTAATCCATATCTACTCTACTGCTTACATGCATGAAGATGCTGGCTTCGGCAAGTTTTTCGCCTACTTAAACCTATTTATCTTCTTCATGTTGATTTTGGTTTTAGGTTCAAACTACATCGTGATGTTTATTGGATGGGAAGGCGTAGGTTTATGTTCATACCTATTGATCGGTTTCTGGTTTACCAATAGCAGTTATGCAAGTGCAGCTAAAAAGGCATTCATCGTTAACCGTATTGGCGATTTAGGTTTCCTTTTAGGCGTGTTCTTAATGTTCCAAGTTTTCGGAAGTTTAGAGTTTGCAAAAGTATTCCCTCAAGCAGCTAATATGCTGCCAGGCAACAATACAATTACCATCATCGCGATTTTGTTATTCATAGGTGCTTGTGGTAAATCTGCACAGTTGCCTTTATTTACTTGGTTGCCAGATGCGATGGCTGGACCGACTCCAGTTTCTGCCTTAATCCACGCAGCAACGATGGTAACTGCAGGTATTTATATGATCGCTCGTTCTAGCGTAGTATTTGATTTGGCGCCAATTGCACAAAATATCATAGCTATCGTTGGTGCAGCTACAGCTTTAGTCGCAGCGTTAATTGCTTTAACACAAACAGACATCAAAAAAGTATTGGCTTATTCAACTGTATCTCAATTGGGATATATGTTTTTAGGCTTAGGCGTTGGCGCTTATACAGGTTCATTTTTCCACGTGTTAACTCACGCTTTCTTTAAAGCTTTATTGTTTTTGGGTGCTGGTGCGGTAATTCATTCCTTACACCACGAACAAGATATGCGCCACATGGGTGGATTGAAAGCTAAACTGAAAACTACTTTCGCAACCATGATGATAGGTACTATTGCTATCGCTGGTTTACCTCCATTCTCTGGTTTCTTCTCTAAGGATGAAATCTTAGCACACGCTTATCAATTCAGTCCAATACTTTGGGGTATAGGTGTGTTGACCGCATTTTTAACTGCTTTCTATATGTTCCGTATGATGTTCTTGACTTTTTACGGAAAATTCAGAGGTTCTCACCATACAGAAGAACACATTCATGAGTCGCCAAAATCAATGACTATTCCATTGGTGGTATTGGCAATCTTAGCAGCTGTTGGTGGTTTGTTAAACATTCCTAAAGTAATTCCTTCACGTATTGGAAACGAATGGTTGGCGCACTGGTTAGAAGGGGCAAAGGTTACTCAAAATCATTTAGAGTTAAGTCACAGCACAGAGTTTACTTTAATGGGTGTTTCGGTATTGGCTGCTATCGTAGCGATACTTTTAGCCTACAGCAAATACGTTAAAAAGGCAGATATCCCGGTTGCTGACGAAGCACCTAGAACTGCTTTAGAAAAATTATCATACAACAAATTCTACTTAGATGAAATTTACGATGCCATCATTAGAAAACCTCTAGATGCATTCTCAAACTTCTTCTATAAAATCATCGATAATAAAGTAATTGACGGTTTGGTAAACGGCTTAGGCTGGACTGCCAATGAAGGCAGTAAGAGCTTAAGATTATTACAGTCGGGTAATGTGGGTTACTACATCATCATGATGGTTGTTGGTATTGTGGCACTATTGCTTTACACTTATTTGTCTATCGCTTAAAACTAGTTCAAATATTATAAATGGAACTTTTAATACTCATATTTCTACCCTTAGTTGGCGCAATTGCCACCGCTTTATTTGCCAAGCAAAACACAGCTAAGGTAGCCGCACTAGCATTTTCACTTTTCTCGTTGGCTGTTGCCATCGGCATATTGTGCAAATTCACTCCAGATGCAAGCACGCAGTTTGTAGTTAATTCCCCTTGGATTGAACAATTAGGCATTAACTTCCATGCAGGTATCGATGGAATTAGCATGATTACGGTTTTATTAACGAACGTTTTAATGCCGTTAATTATCCTAGCTAGCTTTAAACACGAATATAAAAATGCCAATGCTTTCTACGCTTTAGTGTTGTTTATGCAAACCGGTTTATTATTGGTATTTACAGCTTTAGATGCATTCTTGTTCTACATTGGCTGGGAGGCGGCTTTAATTCCAATTTACTTTATCTGTGCTACTTGGGGAGGTAAAGACCGTATCAAAGTAAACATGAAGTTCTTTGTGTACACCATTGCAGGTTCTTTATTCATGCTTTTGGGTATCATTTATTTGTATCTGCAAAATCCAGCTAACAATTTTGAGCTAGCTGAATTTTATAAACTAGAATTAGATGCCACGCAACAGGGTTGGATTTTCTGGGCTTTCTTTATCGCTTTTGCTATCAAGATGCCAATTTTCCCATTCCACACTTGGCAGCCAGATACCTATACCACAGCACCAACAACAGGAACTATGTTGTTATCGGGTATTATGCTGAAAATGGGTATTTATGGTGTAATCAGATGGTTATTGCCAATTGTACCTCAGGGTGTTCAAGATTGGACTTGCTTAGTAATGATTTTAGCAGTTATCGGTGTGGTTTACGCAGCTATTATTGCTTTTATGCAGAAAGATGCTAAACGTTTAGTAGCTTATTCTTCAATTAGTCACGTAGGCTTAATTGCTGCTGGTATCTTTACTTTAAGTCACCAAGGTTTGCAAGGAAGTATGATTCAAATGTTGAGTCACGGTATCAATGTGATTGGATTGTTTTTCGTTTTGGATATCATCAATTCTCGTTTACAAACCAACAAAGTTGATGAATTAGGAGGTTTAGCGAAAGTAGCACCTCAATTGGCCATCACTTTCTTAATCATCCTTCTAGGAACAGTAGCCTTACCAGGTACTAACGGATTTATCGGCGAGTTTTTATTGTTGATGAGTGTTTACAACTACAACGCTTGGCTAGGTGCTGTAGCGGGTTTAACCATTATTTTCGGAGCAGTTTACATGTTCCGTAGCTACCAAAAAATTATGTTAGGCGAAACGAATGCGCTTACTTCTAGCTTTAAAGATATCAACGGAACGGAGAAAGTAGTATTGTACACTATCTGTGCTCTGATTATTGTTATTGGGGTTTATCCAAAACCATTAATGCAAATTTCAGACGCCTCGGTACAACACTTATTGGAACAGATTAATCAAAAATTAACAGGGATTAACTAAGCATGAATATTATTATAACCATTGCCGTAACGGCTTTAGTAGTTCTTTATACAGGTTTATTTAAAGCTAAAAAGGCTTTATTACCTATTACCTTGCTTGGTCTTTTGGTTGCTTTAGGTTTTACCATCTGTTCTTGGGATCAACCAACGGTACATTTCGGAATGATGCAGATAGACAACTTTGCTTTGGCTTTCGCATCGATTTCTATTATTGGAACGTTATTTATTTTCCTTTTAACGCAACGTTATTTCGCTGAAAACAGCCAAAACATAGCCGAATATTTCACCTTGATACTTTTTGCCCTGTGCGGAATTATCATCATGGTTTCTTATAAAAACTTATCGATGTTGTTCATCGGTATCGAAATCATGTCAGTGTGTTTATATATTCTTGCTGGTATCAGGAAGCAGAATTTTGCCTCAAATGAAGCGTCTTTAAAGTATTTCTTAATGGGGGCTTTTTCAACAGGATTCTTGTTGTTCGGAATTGCATTAGTTTACGGTGCTACAGGTTCTTTTGATATCGATGTGATTCAGAATGTACTGGTAAATAGTATCACCAATGTATCACCACTATTTTACCCAGGTATTATTTTAATGATGGTTGGTTTGTGCTTTAAAGTTGGTGCTGCTCCTTTCCACTTCTGGACACCAGACGTGTACGAAGGTGCACCATCATTGATTACAGCTTTCATGTCTACAGTGGTTAAAACAGCGGGCTTCGCAGCTTTCTTAAGATTATTCGCAGGTGCTTTTGAGCCATTGCACGATTTCTGGATGCCAGCATTGATGGTCATCGTCATCATCACGCTTTGTGTTGGAAATATCACTGCCTTATATCAAAAGAACTTCAAGAGAATGCTGGCTTATTCGAGTATTTCTCACGCAGGTTATCTGTTGTTTTCTTTAATCGTATTAACTGCTAATTCAGCAAGTAACGTATTAGTTTATGCAGCTGCTTATACTTTCGCAAGTATTGTTGCTTTTGCGGTGTTAATTAACGTAAAACAGAAAACAGGTAGCGATGATATTGAAAGCTTCAATGGCTTGGCTAAGCGTAATCCTTTAGCTGCATTGGCGTTAACCATCGCAATGCTTTCGTTGGCGGGTATTCCGTTAACTGCAGGGTTTATTGGTAAATATGTGATGTTCTTGAACGTAATGGAGAACTATCAGATTATTCTAGTAGTAATTGCTATTTTGAATGCTTTGGTTGGTTTCTACTACTATTTCCGAGTAATTATTGCTGTTTATTTTAAAGAAGGTAAAGAGGTGGAGTTAGATACTCCTGTTCAATACAAGGTGGTGCTAGTGATTTCAACAATAGTCATCTTAGTTTTAGGTATTTATCCTTCGTTTATTTTAAACCTGATATAGCATAGCGATATAGAATATTATTTGTAGTTTTACGAATAATTGTAACTATGGAGCAATTTTGGAACCATCTGCAGCATCTTATTGATCCTGAAAAACTCCTAAGGGAAGGCGGTTTCTATTTGGTCGTTTTCGTTATTTTTGCTGAAACAGGCCTATTCTTCGGTTTTTTCTTACCAGGAGATTATCTTTTGTTTTTAGCAGGAATGTTCGTAGCAACGGGTAAGTTAGACGTAAATATTTACGTTTTGGTGTTATCACTCATTGTTGCAGCTATCTCTGGAAATTTTACAGGATATTGGTTCGGAAGAAAAACAGGACCAGTATTGCATACTAGAAAAGACACCTTCTTCTTCAAGAAAAAATTCCTTAAAACCGCAGAAAACTATTACCGCAAGCAGGGTGCTTTTGCCCTAATTATGGGCAGATTTGTGCCGATAGTAAGAACATTTGCTCCAATAGTAGCTGGCTTGGTTAAAATGGATTTCAAAAAATTTGTACTCTACAATGTTTCGGGTGCACTTTTATGGATTTGTTCCTTAACTTTGCTGGGTTATTTTTTGGGGAAAAGTTTTTCAAAACAGATTGAAGAATACTTAGGTTATATCATATTTGGATTTATTTTGATAACAACAATTCCATTAGTGATTACCTTTGTGAAAAATAAAATATCAAAGAATACAGACAATTTAGAAGACAAAGAGATTTAAAGAAAAAGATGATTAAAGACGAAACCCATCCGTGGCACAGCGTATCTCCGGGCAGTAATTTGCCAGAAACAGTAAATGCAATTATCGAAATCCCTAAAGGATCAAAAGCAAAATACGAAATAGATAAAGATTCTAGCTTAATCAGGTTAGATAGAGTATTGTTCTCCTCAGTAATGTATCCAGCAAACTATGGCTTTATTCCGCAAACTTATTGCGATGATAAAGATCCATTGGATATCTTAGTTTTATGTTCTGTTGATGTTTACCCAATGACGATTATCGAAGCTAAAGTTGTTGGCGTAATGCACATGATTGACAATGGTGAGCAAGATGATAAAATTATCGCGGTAGCGAAAAATGACCCATCTGTTAATTATATTAACGATTTGGGCGAATTACCTCCGCATACGATGAAAGAAATTGTTAAATTCTTTCAAGATTATAAAGATTTAGAAAACAAACAGGTAACTATCGAACATTTATTAGGTGTAAGATATGCCCATAAAGTAATCAATGAAAGTATTGAGCTTTATAACACAACATTTAGATAACCTTTAATGATTTACTCCGTCAGTACGCCAATAATTGCATTTGTTAGTGCATATCTTCCAACACCGGTTTTAGCTGTAATTGCTACGCCCGAAACCGAAACTGGATCTATAGGGTGGCGCCTAATATTTGCATTGTTTTTAGTGTTTTTAAACGGATTTTTTGTGGCGGCCGAATTTGCAATTGTGAAGGTTCGGGCGTCGCAAATAGAAATTAAGGCTAAATCTGGCAGCAGAGTAGGGAAAATGGCCAAAAATATCCTTCACCATTTAGATGGATATTTGGCGGCTACACAATTGGGTATTACATTAGCCTCACTTGGATTAGGTGTGGTTGGGGAAAAGGTAATGCATGAGATTATTCACGATGCACTGGCAAATTTTGGTGTAGGTGAAGCGTTAATTACCACCATTTCTACAATCTTGGCGTTTTCTATTATCACTGTTATGCACATCGTATTCGGTGAGTTGGCGCCTAAATCGCTGGCTATTCAACGCCCAGTAGCTACGACCTTGTTTGTTTCTTTGCCATTACAGGGCTTTTATATTTTATTTAGACCAGCCATTTGGCTACTAAATGGTTTAGCTATCATTATCCTTAAACCATTTGGTATTGATGCTAGTGGAGGTCACGAATCGTTGCATAGCAATGAGGAACTGCAGTATTTGTTAGACCAAGGAAAAGAAAGCGGAGCATTAGAAGATAACGAGCACGAATTGATTAAAAATGTGTTTGATTTCAATGAGCGTGTGGTTAAAAATATCATGGTTCCTCGTACCAAAATTTCAGGTATTGAATTGAATACTTCCAAAGATGACGTAGTTGAAAAAATTATCTCCGAAGGTTATTCTCGTATGCCAGTTTACGATGAAATCATTGATAAAATCATCGGAATCATTCACGCAAAAGATGTATTGCCTTTGTTGGCAAGCAAAAAAGAGTGGTCTCTGTCAGATATCATCAGAAAGCCTTACTTTGTTCCAGAGACAAAGAAAATTAACGACCTATTGAGTGAATTGCAGCAAAAGCGCATCCAAATCGCCATAGTTTTAGATGAATTTGGTGGTACAGCGGGTATGGTAACCTTAGAAGATATTGTGGAAGAGATTGTTGGGGAAATCCAAGATGAGTACGATGAAGAAAAGCCAACTGTTGAGAAAGTAACCGATACAGAGTTTATCGTTAATGCATACGCTACGGTATATGATGTCAATGAGCATCTACCTCACGATTTGCCAGAAGATGAGGATTTTGATACTGTTGGTGGTTTAGTTTCTCACGCTTTCGGGAAAATTCCTGAAGTTGGAGAGAGTGAAGAGTGCTACGGCTACTTGTTCACCATTCTAAAGAAGACAGAGCAAAATATCGAAACTGTGAAGCTAGAGATTGTCATTAACAAAAGTGACATGGTAGATTTGCATTAAGCTAGGTTAACTGTCAAATAGTTTAACTGGTTAATTGTCGAGACGCATAGAAATCTAATTGTTCTAGTGGTTTTGGCTATGTATTTTACTTTTTAATTTTGACTTTTAACTTCAAGGATGCATTTATTTTACACACCAGATATTAACGCTAATACTTATACCCTAAGCGAAGAGGAAAGTAATCATTGTAATAAAGTGTTACGCCTAAAGCAAGGAGATACGGTTAACTTAATTGATGGTGTAGGTGGATTGTATACGGCAGAGATTGCTGAAATAACAAAAAGGGCAGTTCAGCTTCGTATTATCGGTAAACAAAGCGAGTTTGGCAAGCGTAATCATTATTTACATATTGCTATAGCCCCAACAAAGAATATCGACAGACTGGAATGGTTCTTAGAAAAAGCAACCGAAATAGGTATCGATGAAATTACGCCCATTATCTGCGACCGTTCTGAACGTAAAATCATAAAGCAAGACAGGTTAGAGAAAGTAATCACTTCTGCCGTTAAACAATCGCTAACGGCCTATCATCCTCAAATCAATACCGCTATTTCCCTTAAAGATTTCATTAAGCAGAGCGAAGCTGATGATAAGTTAATAGCGCATTGCATTGATGAACATGATAGGAAAGCCATTTCAGTAATCATTAAGCCTCATCAAAAATATCTAATTCTTATTGGTCCAGAGGGCGATTTTACTCCCAAAGAAATTGAACTTGCTTTGCAAAGCGGATTTAAACCAGTAACTTTAGGCAACACCCGGCTACGTACAGAAACTGCTGGTTTGGCGGCTTGCTTTGAAGTTAATTTTTTAAACAGGGAGTAATGAACAAAGATCAAGGAATAAAGATCCGGCAACATTTTATAGATGGAGTAAGTCATCGAGCCTTCATGCTATTTCGTCTTTGCTCTTTTATCCTTATTCCTTTATCTTTTCTGCTTTTTACTGCATTTACCCTTCCTCCAACTTACAAAATAGGCAAACTTAAATATGCTGGTGGTGGCGATTGGTATGCGAACAGAACTGCCTTGCCTAACCTTGTAGCCTTTTGCAATAAGAACATTGCTACTAACTTTGCTGCCGAAGAAGGAATTGTAGAAGTGGGAAGCGCAGAACTATACAATTACCCATTTGTATATATGACTGGGCATGGGAACGTGACATTTAACGCTCAAGAAGTCGCGAATTTGAGAAAATATCTGATTGGCGGTGGTTTTCTTCATATCGATGATAATTATGGCTTAGATAAGTTTATTCGCCCACAGATGAAAAAGGTTTTCCCAGAATTGGATTTTGTGGAGCTGCCAGCTAACCATAAGATTTACCATCAGAAATTTAAGTTTTCAAACGGGCTTCCGAAAATCCATGAGCACGACAATAAACGTCCGCAAGGTTTTGCATTGATATACAAAGGGCGTGTAGTTTGTTATTATTCGTATGAGTGCGATTTAGGCAACGGTTGGGAAGATTATGGAACTTACCCTTCGGATACACAAGAAAGTAGAAATAATGCGCTAAAAATGGGCGCAAATTTAATTCAGTATGCTTTAACCAATTAACTTATGAACAAAGTTACCGTTAATAATCAATATCAGTTCGACATCGATTTTGTGAACGACGTTTTAAAAGTGGAAAATCAAAATATTGATTTAGATATTTTGAAACTTAACGGAGCGTCTAGCCATATCATCAACCAAAATAAATCTTATAATGTAGAGGTGGTAGATTTTGATCAGGAAGAGAAATTGGCAAGTATCAAAGTAAATGGCAATGTTTATAAGGTTCAAGTAACTACCCAATTAGATTTATTATTAAAGCAATTGGGGATGGATAGCTTAAATACTAATAAGGTTGCCCAGATTAAAGCGCCTATGCCCGGGTTGGTTTTAAAGGTATTGATAAAAGAAGGTGATGAAGTGAAGAAGGGAGATAGCTTAGTGGTTTTGGAGGCGATGAAAATGGAGAATATCATCAAATCTCCAGCCGATGCAGTGGTTAAGAAGATTGAGGTAGCGCAAGGCGATAAAATTGAAAAGAATACCGTATTGATACAGTTCGCTTAGCTAAAAATACGGACTTAAAAAGAAATGGCTTTACAATTTGTAAAGCCATTTCTTTTTAAGTCCTAAAATCTTATTTTACTTTATAAGGCTTAGCAGGTTTGTTTCTGAATTGTGCTTTTCCAGCAGATTTTACTTCTGAAGAACCTAACATCGTCATTGCACAACGGAAGCCTATATCAGCACTAGATTCGTCTTCCTGTAGATATCTTCTAGCTGCAGGGTTTAACCATATTGCTTGATCGTTCCAAGAACCACCTTTATAAACTCTTGACTTATCGTTATAAAGTGTAAGTAGTTCTCCGTTAGCTAGCGCAGTTTGTGCGTCTCTATATCCACGTTGATCAGCTTTGTAAGAACTATCTGCATAATTAGATTGTAGCTGCGCCCAAGTTTGCTTAACGCCATTAACAGCAGGCTTCATCACTGGGCGGCCTTTCGCATCTAGCTTTATTAAGTTTGATTGAGGATCCCTTTCTTTATCGGCATATTCGTTACCCCTAAACGGATTTAAACCCTCGGTAGCTTCGTAAGTATTAGGACGATAGACGTCTTGTACCCACTCATTTACGTTTCCGGCCATATTATACAAACCAAAATCGTTCGGTGTAAAACTACGTACCGATGAAGTGATACTTCCTTTATCATTCAATGATCCGCCAACACCCATGTAATCGCCTTTTCCTCTTTTGAAGTTGGCTAAAATCATACCTCTGGTTGATTTTCTAGAAGAGGTAATACCTAATCCATTCCAAGGATAAACTCTCTTGTCGTTGATATTTGCGTATTGCGTATTTCCAATTAAACCTAAAGCAGCATATTCCCATTCAGCTTCTGTTGGTAGGCGATATGGCTGAAGAATTTCTCCATCTTCTAGTCTTACATTTCTTCTTGGTGCTGATTTGCCTTTGGCAGCAACAGCGTCGGCACTTAGATCTAAAGGAGCATTTTTTCCTTGATCTTTATTTTGCCCATTTAAGTATGCGTCGGTATTATATATCGTATCAGATCTCTTAACTGGTGCACCTCCCTTTGCAGTAGGTTTGTTCAAATCCTTAAAAGGAGTCATAATTCCTTTTTCCCTTAAAACAAACTCATTTACCCTATCTGTACGCCAAACACAATATTCGGCAGCTTGTTGCCAGTTTACGCCTACCACAGGGTAATCTCCATAAGCAGGATGTCTTAAATAGTTATTTACGTAAGGTTCATTATAAGAAAGAGGTCTTCTCCAAACTAAAGTGTCTGGTAATGCCTCATAGTAATATTGTGCTAACTCTTCTTTCCCTCTAAAAGTAGTTCTTATCCAGTGCAGGTATTCAAGCCAGTTGGTATTCGAAACCTCTGTTTCGTCCATGTAAAAAGAGCTTAATGTAACTTGTCGCTTATAGTTGTACATGCCCAAGTCTTGCCCAGGTATTTCAACACCACTGCCGCCCATGATAAATTCACCACCTTCGATTTCAATTAAGCCAGGCCCAGGTCCTCTTTTAAAACCTGTTTTTACTTCAAATCCACCATTTTCTCTTTTATTGTAGCTATAGCCTGTTTTGTCAGATACGGCACCGCCGCCACCTTTTTTAGAACTACTGCAAGAACTCAAGGTTGCTACACCAAATAATGATACTAATGCGTATAGGTATATTCTATTCATATATTGCAAATTGCACTTTTGTCGTTAAAAATACACAAAAAAAAGAATGAGTAATAAAAATCTTTTTATTTGGTCGTTTTTTAATGAAATAATTTTCTGTAATTAAGTTGTGTTTAAAATGGAACTTTCTCGTTTTAAGCTACTAAACGAAGAAATATTTATTATATTGTTAATATCTTTTGTTATAATTTAGGTGGGGAAATTTTTTCCTGATTCGAGAAATGTTTTGCTGTTAAATCCTTGTTTTTGCCCTTTTGTTGTTGTTTTTTCTGACCGCTTGTTAAAGTTGAGCTTATAAAAAGAGATGTGCTTTGTAGTGCATATGTTTTTGTAATAATATTAATAGCAGTTTAACGTTTAGCAGTCATAATACAAATTAGCGGGCGGATACTTTTTGAAATTAACAAACTCTATACTAAATTGCGCAGATTAACTATTTTATGATGAAATTAAACTACCTAGGAAGGGCTTTCTTGCTTTTGTTTTTATTTGTAGGAAAAAATACATTTGCTCAGACCACCTCTGGGAGTAGCACCTCACAAACAAACGGTGTGTATCCTGATGTCCCTTTTTTGTTGATTACTCCCGATGCTAGAGCTGGTGCAATGGGCGAAGCCGGTGTTGCAGTAATGCCCGACGGAAATGCCATGAGTATTAATCCAGCGAAATTAGCTTTTTTAGAAAGGCCGTACGGGGTTAGCTTATCATATAGTCCATGGCTTAAAAACTTAGTGCCAGATATTAATTTAGCCTATTTAAGTGGTTTTTATCAATTAGATGAAAGAACAGTAATTGGAGCTTCATTGAGGTATTTTTCGCTAGGGGATATTTCTTTGACAGATGACTCTGGAGGGGCGCTAGGCACTTACAATCCTAATGAACTTGCATTTGATGCTACCTATTCTCGTAAGTTCGGCGAGAATTTCTCATTAGGAACATCAGCTCGTTTCATTCGTTCCAACCTTACTTCTGCGCAAATTGGTGGAAGCCAGCAAAAAGCGGGTGTTGCCGTAGCGGTAGATGTTTCTGCATTTTTCAAGAAACCTACTGTACTTTTTGGTAAGGATGCAATTTTATCTGCTGGTTTGAATTTGTCTAATATTGGAACAAAAATGAACTATGCTGAAACTCAGAACAAAAGATTTCTACCTGCAAATATGAAATTGGGCGGTGCTTCTACCTTTATCATTGACGATTATAACCAATTTACCTTTGCTCTTGACTTTAATAAGTTAATGGTTCCCACAGAGCCAATTAGAGATTTAAATACAGGCGAAATCATTTCTGGTAAAGACCCGTTTCGCTCTGTTCCCTCGGGTATTATTGGTTCTTTTGGGGATGCACCAGGTGGTTTTAAAGAAGAGTTGAAAGAGATTGGGATTTCAACAGGTATGGAATATACGTATAATCAACAATTTGCTGTTAGAGCAGGTTATTTCTACGAAAATCCTGAAAAAGGAGATAGAAGATATTTTACATTGGGAGGAGGATTGAAATACAATGTGTTCAATCTAGATTTTTCTTATTTAATTGCAAATGCTCAAAATAGTCCTCTGGCAAATACGTTGAGGTTTACATTGGCTTGGACAATTGATAGCGTAAATAAATAATGCGTATAAAAGTAGGTTTTGGCTTCGATGTTCATCAGCTAAAAGATAACCACCCATTTGTGGTTGGTGGTGTAACTTTAGAGCATCATAAAGGGGCATTTGGTCATTCGGATGCAGATGTATTGCTACATGCTATTTGCGATGCCTTATTAGGTGCCGCTAATTTGAGAGACATTGGTTTTCATTTTAAAAATACCGATCCACAATGGAAAGGAATTAGCAGTTTGGTTTTGTTGAAAGAAACGGTTAAACTGTTAAAAGAGAAAAATTTCGAGATAGGAAATATTGATGCGATGCTTTGCTTAGAAGCGCCGAAAATCAATCCCCATATTCCGCAAATGCAAGAAAATATCGCAGCTGCAATAGGTATTTCAGTAGATGATATTTCCATTAAAGCAACAACAAACGAAACAATGGGTTTTATTGGAAGAGAAGAAGGCGTGGTGGCCTATGCCGTTTGTTTGATTGAGAAGGTATAAAAGCTACAAGTTGTGAGTTACAGGTTGCGGTATTCACAACTTGTAACCCATAACCCGCAACAAATCATTCTTCCAAATAGCCGAATTTTCCAGTATTATAATCTTCAATTGCTTGCTGCAATTCTTTTGGTTTGTTCATTAAAAAAGGGCCATACTGAGCAATAGGCTCATTGATTGGTTCTCCAGATAAAAATAATACTATCGAATTTTCTTCGGCCTCAATCTGTATTTCTAAGCCTTCATGTTCAAAATGTACCATTTGATTGTCTGTAGCTTGTGCTGTGCCGTTTACTTTTATCGAGCCTTCTACTACAATCAAGGCTGTGTTATAATGCGCTGGACTGCTTATAATAGTTTTTGCTCCGGTATTTAACCTCAGGTTATACATCTCTATTGGTGTAAATGTAGATGCACTGCCTTTTACGCCTTGATATTCGCCAGCAATTACTTCTAATGTTCCCTTGCCATCAGGTAGCGCATACTTAGAAATACTGTTATTTGCTAAAGCTTGATATTTAGGCGTACTCATCTTGTACTTTGCTGGTAAGTTTACCCATAGTTGTACCATCTGAAAAGGACCACCTTTTTTGCTATACTCTTCTTCGTGATATTCTTTGTGAAGGATACCGCTTGCTGCTGTCATCCATTGTACATCTCCAGGATAAATTACGCCACTATTGCCTGCACTATCGTGGTGGGCTACGGCGCCTTGATAAGCAATGGTTACGGTTTCAAATCCACGATGTGGGTGTACACCAACTCCTCTTAGCTTGTTAGTTGGTGAAAACTCGATTTTTGCATTGTAATCGAGTAGGTAAAACGGATCCATTTTAATCTTGTATCCGCTTGGGAAGAAATTGTGTACCCTAAACCCATCGCCTACCATGTGCGGAGCAGGTGGGTTTAGAATAGCAGCAATTTTTTTAAATGTAGGCATAGTAGCCTCCTTTCTAATTAAGCTTGTTTAACGAATTGTAGCTCGCCCAAGATTTTCACATCTTCGCTTACCATTACACCGCCAGTTTCTAATGCTGCATTCCAAGTTAAACCAAACTCAGTACGATTGATTTTGCCACTTAACGTAAAGCCAGCTTTATTATTTCCCCAAGGATCAGTAGCGACACCACCAAACTCCGCAGTTAATTTTACAGTTTTAGTTACGTCTTTAATTGTCAGGTCGCCTTTTACGATGTAGTCGCTGCCATCTTTTTCTACGCTGCTAGATTTAAAAGTAATTGCAGGATATTTTTCAGCATCAAAAAAATCACCACTTTTTAAGTGACCATCTCTATCGCCGTTGCCTGTGTCTATAGAACTGATATCGCCAGAGAAAGAAATGTTTGCATTAGTAAAGTCGTCACCTTCAGATACTAATTCTGCGCTAAATGATTTAATGCTACCTGTTACTGTGGTAATCATTAAATGCTTTACTTTAAATTGTAATTCGCTGTGGGTTGGGTCTAATGCCCATTTAGTTGTTGCCATAATATTTTAATTTTGTGTTCTTTAATTTTGATAACACAAAGTTATGGCATGCGCTACAGCTACACATTGATGTAGGATAAGAAATGAATTTGGTTCATTGGCTCAATCGTTCACTAGTTTATTGCCCAGTTAGTTAACCAATAAACTCCCATAGCCCGCACTATCTTTGCCCGAGGCGTCATATCAGCGTATGCGGGTATCGTAATGCGATAGTAGTTTCTGTTGAGTGTTTTAAGATTCCCGTTTTCACGGGAATGACACAATATGAATAGATTTACAAACCTACTTGAAATGCTTTTTAGCTAAGTCTTTACGCACCCTGCTTAAAGATTCGGGAGTGATACCTAAATAAGATGCAATCATCCATTGTGGTACGCGTAAGGTTAAGTTGGGATATAGTTTGATGAAGTCTAAATAGCGTTCTTCTGCAGTAGCACTTAACAACATATTGATACGCTTTTGCATAAACCTGATGGAATTGTGCAACATCAAAATATTCAATTCTAATATATGTGGGAGCAATTTTTGTATATCTGCAAAGAAGTGATTGGGAATAATTAAAACTTCAGTGTTTTCTATAGCATCGATATAAAAAATAGACGGTTCGTTAAATACAGAAGTATTACGGTCAGAAACCATCCAGTTTTCTGGTGCAAATTGGATAATGTGTTCCTTTCCTTTTTCGTCTATGGAGAAATAACGCAACAAGCCATCATTAATGAAATAATTATCTGAACGTAAATCGCCAGGACTTAGTAAGACCGTTCCTTTTTTAAAGCTTTTGCTTTTTAAGCAGTTGGTAGCTTCTTTGGCTTGCTCATCCGTAATAGACAGACGCTCTTTTAGATACGATTGGAATTTTTCTAGCATCTGCTATGATTTATTATCAGGAATTTTACTGAAATCTGCACTGCATTTTCCACAGCCAGTGGCACATGAATCTTTCTTCGCCGCAATGCTACGATAGATAATTCTACCTACATAAGCTAATGCAAGAGCGAAAACCACAATCATTAAAACGAACTGGATATCCATGATACAAAGATAGGTTAATTGTAATATAGCTAATTGCTTAATTGTTGAGGGATTGTAAAAGAAATGGGGATTAAACATTAAGGAATTAAGAAAATAAAGTCTTAATCCACTTAACTTTCTTAATGTTTAAAAGGAGAAATTAAATAGCGAAATGTATTTTGTAAAACTGATGTTGAAACGAGTTCAGCATGACGATAAATTAAGATTTAGTGCTCCATCAACCCAACTGTACCCCCAACCCAATCAAAATCTGCGTTGTAGCGTACACCAATCATTTTGCCACGACTTAACCTTGCCAAGTTGACACAGAGCTGAGGTTCTTCGCCATCTGGCCAAAGGTACATTAAACGTATTTCGGCTTTTACTCCGCCATCTGGTGCTTGCACAATGGGTTCGTAAGTTACCTTGCGTTGTAAAATCCAGTTTTCAGGATCTTTGATAGAAGTAATGTCACTTTCTTTCAAATCAATAATTACACCCATGCCAGCGAAGGAGAACAATGGCTTTAATACGTAGTTTTCTAGATCTGTTGGGATACTTTCTACGGTATTTAAAAATCTGGTTTCAGGTACAAATTTGCCACTTAAAAAAGGCATGGTGTATTTGCTAATGCGATAGAACCAATTTGGATGCGTAATCCATTCAACATCTAATTCCTCACGAGGGTCAAAACTGTTTTCAAAAATGGAAGTGTTGTTGGCTATTTCGTCAAAAATCAAGCGGTTGTAAATTCTCTTGATTCGGATTTTTTCATCGCCTTGCATGTAAAAAAGCTTTTTACCTTCTTTTTTAATCTCTTCTAAAGGCAAGATTTTGATGCCAATTTTGTTGGTTGTGACAAAGAAATCGATAGCTGTTTTTTGGTTAAGTGCATCTATATCCATCAACACTACTTCATGAGGTTGATAATTGCCAACAATCACTTTTTTTAGTAGTTGGAAATAGCTTTCTTCTGTCAATTCGCCAAAGAAGGGCGTGAGCTGTGTCTCCAGTTCATATGCTGATTTATATTGGTTAGCTAAGTGGGATTGAAACCCATAAAGCGATGGAAAACCTTGCATTTCGATTAGCATAGGAGAGATTTCGCCGCTTTCATCTTTACAAAGTCCAAAATCGAAAGTCAAGAAATGCGGTTGTTCATTCTCGTTGGGTACCAACCATTCTTTTGGAATGGCATTTTGCGTCAAATTCTTAAAATTATCCTGTTTGATTAACGCAATGATTTCATCGCCGGCGGTTATTAGTTTTTGCTTTAAATCTTCTGGAATAAAGATAGGAGACTCGGCTACTCTGAATGTGATTTCGGGATAGCCTTCGCCTAATTGTTTTAAAAAGGTTTGATATTTTTCTTGACTAAAGTTGGTGTTGAATCTGGTTCTAAGTTCTTTTATCATGGCTGAATTTCATTCATAGTCCGTCATTGCGATGCACGAAGCAATCTAATTTACTCAACGATATTTTTAGGATTGCTTCGTGCATCGCAATGACGATTTTGTAAAATAACTAAACTTCTTGCAGCGCATTAATCGCCTCATCCAAGAAATTAGGTAAAATCACACTTTGTGTCAGCATAATTCTATCTGGATTTTCTAGGCTGTCAATCATATCATCGTACTTTTCTTGACCATGATTTTTAATAATCAATTCTTTCTTTTCATCTAATGAAAGGTACATTTTCATGCCAACTGGATCGGCTTCTGGATGAAATTGTGTTCCAATCATGTAAGGCGAAAAACGAATAGCCATCATGCATCTTTCCAGATCTATGTGGGGGCGTTCTTTTTCTATCGCTAGTAAACTTGCGCCCATTTTTTCAAAAGCAGTTTCATTGGGTTCTACAGCTTGCCAATCTCTACTATCTACAGAATAGAATGGATTATGAAGGCCATTGAAGACTAATTCGTTTTCTCCCGATTCTGTTAAAGTAATTGGGAAAATACCGAATGCATTTGACTTACGTTGGTTGACATTGCCCAATCCATATTTTCTGCATCCCAACTGAAACGAATGGCAAATCAGAAAAACGTGCTTCTTCTCGTTGTTACTCAAGTTAAAATCATCGATTCTATCTAGCAAATCAAAGAAATCACTTTCCCACTTTTGTCCTTCGCCATCATATGGATTGCCAGGGCCACCACTTGAAATGTAAATGTTGTAACCTAAATCTGGCACTTCACCTTTTTGTCTAATATCAAAAACATCTACTGTTAGGTTAAGCTGATTGTATGTTTTATAGCGGTGTAAAATTTCTTGTATACCCCTCATTCCCTGATTAGGGAACCCGTTATTCATATCTATAACGGCTACCTTTATGTTAATATCGTTCATTTTTTTATTTAGCACCGATTAATGTTTGTGTAGTGATGTAATCTACTACAGATTCGTAGCTTTTGGTTTGTTCGAAAACAGCTAGCTGGCGGTCTGCACCAGTACCATTGGCTAAAATAGTGTGCACGTATTCGATTTCCTTTCTGCTGCCCAACTCATCTACCACATCGTCTATGAAATCTAATAATTCAAGCACCAAATTTCGGCAATTTACTTCCATTTCCTTGCCAAAGTCTATCAAATTTCCGTCAATTCCGTAGCGGGCTGCTCTCCATTTGTTCTCGTTAATGAGCGCTCTACTGTAAGAAATGAAGTTTAAATTCTGTAAACGCAATTTGTACAATTTGGCACATAAAGCTTGAAATAATGCTGTAAAGGCCATCGTTTCATCAATCAGCATCGGACAATCACATACTCTAAATTCAATGGTTTCGAAGAATGGATGTACCCTGATATCCCACCAGATTTTTTTCGCATTATCGATGCTGTTCGTCTTAATCAACAGTTTTACATAATTGTCGTAATCTTCGATGCTATTGAAAATATCTGGAATACCCGTACGTGGAAACTTATCAAAAACCTTGGTACGGAAAGATTTATAGCCAGTATTTCTGCCTTCCCAAAATGGAGAGTTGGTAGAAAGCGCAAAAACGTGAGGTAAAAAATAGCGCACTTGGTTCGCAATATGTATCGCCAATTCCCTAGATTGGAAGCCTACGTGAACATGCAGGCCAAAAATTAGGTTTGACCTAGCTGCTTCCTGTAATTCGTTCACAATCTCGTTGTAGCGAGGGTGCTCGGTAATCAATTGCTTTTCCCAATGCGAGAAAGGGTGTGTACCCGCTGCACCAATGCGCAAACCTTGCTCGCCTGCTAACTCAGCTACGGTTCTGCGCAATTGCGAGATTTCCTCTCTGGCTTGGTCGGTATTTCGGCAAATTCCAGTGCCCACTTCAACCACAGCTTGATGCATCTCTGCCTTTACTTGATCTTTGTGGATTTTCTGTGCTGCTTCTACGATTTTTTGGTCATGAGAGGTTAATTCCCTTGTTACAGGGTCAACAATCATGTATTCCTCTTCAATCCCTAAGGTAAATTCGTTCATAGATAGTTCTTATTGAAGGTTATTTGGTTGATTTTTTAGTGCTTGTTTTGGCTGTGGCCTTAGCTTTTGCTACAGGCTTTTCTTTAGTAGTGGCAGGTTTTGCAACTGATTTAGCTGTTTTAGCAACAAGTGGTGTTCCAGCTGCGCCAGATTTTACATAGTTTCCCCAAGTAAGATTGTCTTTGCCGAATTCTTGTGCTAAAGCTTTCTCAATAGCATAATTGGCCGCAGTTTCTACTACCCATTCAAAGTTTTCTTCGCCAACACTTTCTAAGGCGGCATCTGGAGCTGGATTACAGAAGTCGATAGCAATAGGTACGCCGTTGCGTACTGCAAATTCAACCGTGTTAAAGTCGTATCCTAGGTATTGGTTCAGTTTTAAAGTGTATTCTTCTACGGTTTTTAAAAGCTCAGCACTAGGTTTTGGTCCATCAATCACGTAACGTATGTGATGCGGATTACGTGGTTCGTATTGCATAATGCGCACATGTTTTCCGCCAATGCAGTAACATCTAAAGTATTCATCAAAGATGATTTCCTCCTGCAACATCATTACTGTTTGTTTGGTTTCGCTATGCTTTTCGAAAAATTCTTCCTTGCTACTAAGCTTGTAAACTTCTTTCCAGCCTCCACCGTCGAAAGGTTTCATGTAGGCAGGGAAGCCTGTGTATTCGAAGATGGCATCCCAATCAAATGGCATTACCAAGTTGCTAAAAGATTTATCAGTAGTATCATCTGGATGCTCTCTCGACGGAATTAAAGCCGTTTTAGGTACTGGCACACCAATGTTTTCGGCTAATGCATTGTTAAAGAATTTTTCATCGGCACTCCACCAAAAAGGGTTGTTAATGACTGCGGTACCACCCATTGCAGCATTTTTTAAATAAGCACGATAAAAAGGTACGTCTTGTGAAATACGGTCGATAATTACCGCATATTCTGGTTGCTCTGCTTGGAAAACTTTGTCGATTTTTACAAATTCTGCAGTAATACCTTTTACTGCTTTTTGGTTAACTCTGTCTATAAATGCTTGAGGAAATGAACGCTCTTGGCCAAATAAAATTCCTATTTTCTTCATTGGGGTTATATGTTTTTTAAGTATGTGAAATATGGGTTAACCGCTTAAATTGTTTAACTGGTTAATTGTTTTTGGGATATTAATTATTACTGAAAATTTCTAAAATTTAAGTCTAATTCGCTAGTAAAGTAATATTTGCTCATTCTCTCATTCAAAATTTAATCATTTTTTAAAGCTGATAAATGTATTCAGGAAACATGTCTCTCCAAATTGGCCAGTCGTGATCTGCATTTGGTCTAACATCTAGCCAATGGTCAATTCCTTTTTGTTGCAAAATGCCCGAGAGCCTTTCGTTGTCAGGTTTGCATATGTCTCTGTCTGACGTTCCTAAAACAATTTTTATTTGCCAAAGTTCTGGGTTAATGTTATTAGGGAGATAATCTACAGGATTGTTAAAGTAAACATCATCGTTGTAAAATCCATCCAATTGACCGGTAATATCAAAAGCACCACTCATGCTAAATACATGGCTAATGGCCCAAGGATGGCGAAAAGCGAAGTTAGCAGCATGATAGCCGCCAAAACTACAGCCGGCAGTAATCACTTTGTCTCTGCCTGTTTCGCTTTTAGCTAAAGGCAGTAATTCTTCCAGTAAAAACTTATCGTACCAAATATGGTTTTTTACTCGTTCCGCAGGGTGGATATTCTTATTGTACCAGCTTAAAGCATCGATGCTATCGGGGCAATAAATCTTGATTTTACCTTCGTTAATGAAATTCTGTACCGATTCAATCAGCTTGAAATCTTTGTTTTCGTAATAACGACCCATGCTTGTGGGAAAGAGAATGATTGGATAACCACTGTGACCAAAAACCAGCGTCTCTATGTCTTTATTTAGGCTCGGACTGTACCATTTTTGTAGTTCTTCTCTCATGGGCATAATAATTAGATGCTTTAAGGTAAGTAAATCATTTTCAAGGACAAAAATATCTTGGAAATATTTTAACAAGTAATTAGACCTATAAGTTGTCTATTTTTTTAGATAGTAATACCTTTGCAAACAAATAAAAAATGTCGAAAGACGTTTCTTCATATATACCTTATATTAATTCGTTATCAAAACTACCTATCATATCAAATCGAAATCGCTTCAACGCATTGTTGAGGTAGATGTATATGCTCCAGAGAATTTACTGGGCAACGAAACCGTAAATTTACTTCTGGTAAACGACGGACAAGATTTATCCCAAATGGAACTAGAGGATCATATCTCTACACTTTATAGCAAATGGAAAATCGAACCCGTAGTTGTTGTAGGAATTAAGGCGGGAGAGGAGCGACTATTAGAGTATGGAGTTGCCAATCGCCCTGATTTTAAAAACAGAGGTAGCAAAGCGGATTTGTATACGCATTTTGTGTTGGCAGAGCTATTGCCGTTTATCGAGAAGCAGGTAGGTGTGGTTATCAATGGTAAAAAAGCTTTTGCAGGTTTCTCTTTGGGGGGATTAACAGCTTTCGATATTGCTTGGAACCATGGCGATGTTTTTGATATTGCTGGTGTTTTTTCTGGCTCTTTTTGGTGGCGAAAAAAGGATTTGAGTGATGGTTACACAGAAGATGACCGTATTCTTCATGAAATGATTGCAGAAAGTTCATCCAAAAAAAACCTTAAATTTTGGTTGATGACCGGAACTGATGATGAGAAGGCAGACCGTAATCAGAACTTTATTATCGATTCTATTGACGATACCATCGATGTAATCAAAGAATTGATGAAAAAAGGATATAAACGTCCCGAAGATATCTTCTATTATGAAATGGTTGGAGGAAAGCACGACGTACCTACTTGGGGCAAGGCATTTCCAAAGTTTTTGGAATGGGCTTTTGCTAAGTAAACTTAAACTTTACCCATCACGTACATATTCTCCATTGTAGGAGAAGCTACTCCGCCACGTTTCTCTAAGGTAATGGCAAAGGCTTGTGCCGATGTAACTGCAGTCATTTTTTGCACGCTTGCTGCCGCATTTTGGTCAAATACGCCCAAACTTACTGGTTTGCCATCTACAATAGCCCATAATTGATATTGTTGGTCTTGTGGGGCAACCGGAAGGTTTTCTAAAGCTAAATAAACATCGTTAGAATTTTGCTCAAAGTACACTACTGCCTTCATATCAGGATGTTTTTCTACCCCTAATAATGGAATAGTTTTAACGTTAGGCCTATTCACTAAGTCCCATTTGCTTTTCAAATCTTGATAAGCAAGTTCGTTATTTTTTTGAGCAGTTGTTAAGTTAGCTAACTGTTCTTTGATGCTGTTCTGCGTATTATTGAAATAAAGGTTTAAAGAAATACTAGCCACTAATAAAATAGTTGCAGCAATAGCAAACCATTTTAAAGGAGCTTTGTTGTTCTCAATACTTTGTGATGGATAAAGAGGAGTGGTAACTGGTTCTACTACACTTTCTTCAATCTCATTGTTTTCTTGGTTTTCTTCGGAAATTTTAGCCCATATTGCCGACTTAAGCGCTGGCGGTGGGGCAATAGCTTGCTGAGACGCAAAATCCTCTAGGGTATTTTGTGCGTCTAAGATAGCCTGCTTAACCTCTGGGTTGTTGCTTTGGATGCAATCCAATATGCGTATTTCCTCCTCAGAAGCTAAGCCCATTACGTAGGCTTCTATAATGCCAGACGATATGTATTCTTTAATATCCAATTTTTACCTGTGGTCTTTTAACAATTTTTTTAGCTCAATTAATGCGTTTCTGGTTCTTGTTTTAATTGTGCCTATGGGTATATCAAGCCTTTCGGCAATTTCTTGTTGGGTATATCCTTTATAATAGGCAAGGTCAATTAATTCTCTCCATTCTTCTTTCAATTGCGATAAAACTTCTTTCACTCCAATATGGTCAACATTAGGTGCTGTAGCATATTGTTCGCTATCATTTACGAAGTCTGGGATACTTTGGTTTTTTTGTTCGTTCTGAAAACCTTTGGACCTGATGTAATCTATAGCAGTATTTCTTGCTAAATTAATCATCCAAGTGTATAAACGACCTTTTTCTGAATCAAATTGTGCGATGTTCTTCCAAATTTTTACAAAAACATCTTGAATAATTTCATCAGCATATTCTTTTTCGCTTACAACTCTGGTGATTATACCGTAGATGGCTGCCGAATAATTATCATATAGATAATTGAAACCTTTCTCGTTCTGTTGCAATAACAGCGAGATGATTTCTTGTTCGGACAGTTTTAGTTGATTATTCAAAAAATTAAAATGCTTTAAACAAAAATAGAAAAATAACTGAAAGCTAAGTGCTTTTTTAAAATTGTTTTTGATTAAGTATTTGCAAATGCTTGTATAGACTACCTCTGGAATGACAAATATGGAGTTGATAGTTCTTTTTTGTTTGGTTTGGAGATTTTTAACTTCTATTAAATGAAAATGCTTTTATGTTAATCTTACTCTTTAAACTAACCATTGCGGCTACTTCCTAAAAAAACTTTAGAGATTAAAAACCGAATGCCAATCCGCTTCCGTAAGTGTAGGTATAGAAAGAACAAATAACCATAAAAATTAAACATCATGAAAAAGTTAACAAAAATTGTAGCCTTAGGTGCATTATCATTAAGCTTAGCATTTGTAAATGTGGCCGTGGCGCAAAAAGCTACTAAAGAAAAAACAGTAATGGTAGGTGGAGCAGCAATGTATCCAAGCAAAAACATTGTAGAAAATGCAGTAAACTCTAAAGACCATACCACATTGGTGGCTGCGGTAAAAGCTGCAGGTTTAGTAGAAACATTATCTTCTAAAGGACCATTCACTGTATTTGCACCAACTAATGCAGCATTTAATAAATTACCGAAAGGAACCGTAGAAACTTTAGTTAAACCAGAAAACAAAGCAACCTTAACCAAGATTTTAACATATCATGTATTGGCAGGTAATTATAGTGCAAAAGATGTTTGGGCAGCCGTTAAAAAAGGAAATGGTAAAGCAACCATGAAAACTGTTGAAGGTGGTAACCTTACTTTTTGGACTAAAGGAAAAGATTTATACGTAAGAGATGCTAAAGGTAACGATGCTAAAGTAACCATTGCAGATGTAAACCAATCTAACGGTGTAATCCATGTGATTGATGCTGTTCTAATGCCATAGTTTTTCGTTTTGATTATATGTAAGGAAGCCTCGCTAGTCGAGGCTTTTTTATTTTTGAGCTAATGCTCATATTTATTTAAAAAAAATTAACTCAGATATAATAAAGCCAATGTAAATGAGTTTATATTACTGAGAGCGTTAATTTAGATGGCGGGGACAAGGCGGTATGCTAAGTCCCCGTTTCTTTTTATATGATACTCTGTTTCTTGATAAAAGATTGAAATTAAGTGGTTTTCTTCGGTTTCAGTTTGAACAAACAAAGTGATTCCGTAAATCAGCTAACCTAATTAGTTTAAGATTTTTTCAAAAAGTAAATTCTTAATCTTGTCAGAATTGATCTGAAATCCTGTGATTTTTTGTTGCTTATCTCTTATAAAGTGAATACCTCCCAAATTTCTGGCGCTACTTAAAAACAAATCTAACTGAATAGGACTTAGACTGATGTTCGGTTGATTTTTATTGCTTGTAAATAAGCCTTTTTCATTTTTATTTAAAATATAGCTTACGTTTAAAGTTTTACAATAATAAGTGCCTACAAATTCATCTAAATCAGTTGGCGAGTATGTTTTAGGTGTATAGCGTTCGTAGGTAAATTCATCGCTTTCGCCAGAAGTATAAATCATTTTCAAATTGTTGCCTTCTTTATGGAATTTAACCTTCATCACGTCGTCCCCGTCAATTACTACTTGAAAAACATTTTCTGCAATTGGAACTAATAGATTTTCATAGGTGTTGCCCAATACATGATAGCGTAAAGTATCATTCTTTACCAACATTCTAAGCCCAGTCATTCTTTCGTTATCCCAGTAATATCCGGAGTAGCTGTCTAGTTTTTGCGCAGAAGTTTTAAAGGTCTTTATCTTACTAAAGTCAATAGTTGGTGGCTCTGGAAAGATATCTCCAAGCACTTCAATGGCCATGTTCATCGCAAGACCACCGTTGTACCTGTTGTTGTTTCCGAGTACAAACGAGGTTACTTTTTGATTTGGGAATATGAAAATATTACTTGCATAACCGCCTTCTAATCCATAGGTCCAAATTTTAGGAACGCCTCTTTCTGCATGAAGATATTGTTGTCCATACAGTAATCTTCCTGCAGTTGGATTAAAAGTGGTTTTTCCATCATCTAAAGTTACCGGAGAAGTTAGTTTTTCTATCAGCTTCTTGCTGCCTACCTTTGGGTTTTCGAAGTTGAGATACCAGCGGTTCAAATCGGAAGCCGAAGTGTAAAGATTGGTGGTGCCAACAATAGAATAATTGATGGAATTGTTTTTAGGACCATTATTGGTGACTTGATATGAAACGGCAGCATTAGGTATGATCAATTCATTATCATCATGAAACAAAGTATTGTTCATTCCCAAAGGCGTAAAAATATGTTCCTGAGTAAATGCAGCAAGTGTTTGCCCAGTTACCTGTTTCACTATTTCTGCTAATAAAATAAGTCCCGATGAAGTCTGTGAGAATTTTGTTCCTGGGATGTAATCAAGTTTCTTTTGTCGGAAAATTAAATCCAAAGCATCTTTTTGTGTAAAAACATCTTTATCTCGCCAGCCTGCAATTTCTTTTAGAGCTAAAAAATCATGTAATCCACTAGACTGACTTAGCAAATGCTTAATGGTGATTTTATGACCGAAATCAGGTAATTGAGGAATATATTGGTGTACATCATCGGTTAGAGATAACTTACCTTTTTCTTCCAAAAATAAAATAGCGAAAGCGGTAAATTGCTTAGACATAGTTCCAATTTGGAATTTAGTGTCTGCGTTTACTGGGGTTTTATGTGTTAAATCTGCACTTCCAAAGCCTTTTTGATAAATTATTTGATTACCTTTTATAACACCTGCTGCTACTCCTAACTTGGTAGGGGCGTTATCCCATTCGGCGAAAACCTTATCTAAATTTTTAACGGTTTCTTGTTCCACTCCAAGTTTTTTGTTTTCAATGAGTTTGATGATTTCTATACTCATTTTTGAAGCTGAACTTGGATCTTGCCCAGTCACAAACTGACCATCTACGACATAAAAACCATCTCCCAGTTTGTTGGAATGTACAAATTTGCCATTATTGTTAGTGATGGCTTGGTCTATGGCAAATGGGAACGCTTTATAGTATTCTTCATTTTTGTCTTCAAATTTATCCGCAAAACCCGTTATTCTTTTGCCGTCATAAAGTGATTTTCCCGTCTCATCTTTTAAATAAGCTAAGCCTGCTGTGCCGTGACAAATAGCGGCAACTACTCCGTTGTTTGCGAAAATCTGTCTTGCAAGATTCTGAATATTGGTATTTTCTGCTACTCCAAACATCGCCGCACCGCCACCACCATAAAAAATTGTGGCATAATCATCAGCAATAATCTCAGTTGGTTTCCTCGTGTGCTTTAATTTGTCCATAAACAAACCATCATACAAGTACTTTTTCTGAATGCTGTCAGAAGAATTGATATATCCGATGGGAATTGCACCTCCCTTTGGACTTACGAAGTCGACAGTGTATCCCGCTTTTGTAAATACATCATACGGAACAACAATTTCTTGAAAGTGGTTTGACGCACTTATTTTTGTGTTTCCGTAAAAGCTTTGACTTGAGGTGACGAATAGGATTTTTTTCTGTGCGTAGCTACTTGCTGAGTTTAAGCCAATAAATACAAGAAATAGGATGAGTACTTTATTCATTTTGTTAGAAATTATGGGTTTTTGACTTAAGAAATCAATACTTAATCTATTTATTTGGGTAAAAAATAAGATAGCGCATCTCTCATTTTAACTTTTATTAAGTGATGAAGCAAAAGTCTGAGTTGTTAACTTTTTAAAGGCTCTGATTTATAAAATAGAAGTTCGATGTTATAATATTGAACTCAATCTATTCATAGATTTTCTCGATAAATAGATTGAAATAAGTGATTTTCTTTGCGTCTGCTTGTGCCGTAACTTCACCACATGATTAAAGGATTATTTGAAACACACATATTCGTAGAAGACTTAAAAAGGTCTGTAGATTTTTACAAAAACGTACTTGGATTGACACAATGTGGCTATAACGATGAGCGCAGGTTGGCTTTCTTCTGGATTGGTGAGCCCAAAAGTGCGATGCTTGGTTTGTGGGAGAAGCCGAAGGAAGAAATTGATATCCGCCATTTTGCATTTAGATGCGATGTTGATGACGTACTGAATAAGTCGGTTGCTTTTTTAAAAGAAAGAAATCTACAACCCTATAATTTTCTTAAAGATGGCAATGAAAAGCCAATGGTTTTTGCATGGATGCCAGCTATCGCCATTTATTTTAAAGACCCAGACGGGCACGATTTGGAATTTATTGCAATGTTAGAAGGAGAGGGCAAGCCAGAGTTGGGCGTAATTAGTTATGAGGATTGGTTAAAGCTCGCATAAGGATACGAGCTTTAACCAATCGAATGCCAATCGCTACTTGAAAATATTCAGGTTTTCATCATAAACCGGACTTGCTATCCCTAGAAAATTCAAAGTGCTATGAAATACATGGTTCTGCGAAACTGCTCTGTTAGGTTTAAGTTGTTTTGAGTTGTCAGATAGCCAAACAATAAAAGGAATATCAAATTGTTCTTTCGGAGCAATACTTAAAGGGAGGCCGTGCATGTAGAGATTTTTCTCTCCTAATGATTCTCCGTGGTCCGAAACGAATAACATAGCACTATTATATTCTTTCAACTGCTTTAAATTTTCAATCACGTTGTAAAGTATATAATCTGTATAAACTATAGTATTGTCGTAGGCGTTAATCAGCTCCTCATGGGTGCAATTTCCTAACTCAACACTGTTACACACTGGTTTGAACGTTTCAAATCTAGGTGGATATTTTTTGCTGTATGTTGGTCCGTGACTTGTGCTGGTATGTAAAATAATCAGGATTTTATCTTTTTTACTAGCTAATATCTGCTCTTTTATTCCTGTCAATAAAATTTCATCGTAACCACAGCCTTCCCCTTTACAGTCTGCAGATAAAATTTCTCCAGTTTGATAGTTTTTGATATGAATTGGTGGCTCTCCGGAGTTTGTGGTTCTCCAAATCACTTCTACGTTATTTCTATAAAGATAATTAGGTAAAATTTCATATAAATCATCAGTGTTTTGATGCTCTAAAATACATTTTACTCCCGCGGTTGTGTAGGTTGCGCAAGAAGTTGCATTAAAACTGAATAGGTTTTTCTCCTTGGATAGTAGAGGATTGGTGTTTTTGTTATATCCATACAAAGAAAAATTTTGGCTTCTTGCCGATTCCCCAATTACTAAAACCACAACAGATTTTTTGTTGTCCTTTATGGTGGCATCAGGCAGTAATATTTCTTTTTTATTCTTTTTGTATTCGTGGATATAGTGTAGAGAAATATTTACAGTGTAAGACCAAGGCATGGCCAATCCGCCTAAAGTTTTCGAATTTTTATCAATCCATAGCCAATTGCTGGCGTTGGCAAATATTAAAACAGCCACAAACAGCAGGGTTAGCGAAGAAGTTACTGCGAATTTTTTTAGCGTTACATTTATAATCTCGGTTTTGATGATATAAATGCTAGGAAGTATGCCAAACAAAACCACATAAATGATCAGTTTTATAGAAAAAAAACCACTCGATTCTTGAAAATTGGTGTTAAGTACGTTGCCAATCATACTTTCATCTATGATCACTCCGTAGGTGTTAACAAAATAAACGGCAAGTGCATTTAAAATAAAAAAGAGGACCAATAGTGATTTTCCGACAATTCGAGATAGGAAAAATATCAAGTAGAAAACAAATGCATTTAGAACAATCATTAAAATTACCAGACTAATAATAACCGCAATGCCGTTGAAACTTTTATAATCTAAATTGTTAAAAACGAAGGAGAAAAAAGGATAATGGAATAATAAAAAATTAAGTAAGCTCATTATCAATACATAATGATTTAAACTTAATTTATTTTTTAAATTGAACATTCGTAATAAAATATAATGAAGTGATTAAGCTCGCTAACGACAAATAATAAATGACCAAATTTTCACTAACTAATTTGTTGATTAGTAAAATGCAGCAAACTGAGAACAGCACCATGAAAATTGGGCAGTATTTTTTGTTGCCAACCCAGGCACATACAGGGTATTTTCGGCTGATAAAAATACCTATAAGTCCAGAGATATACCCAATAATACTTCCCACAATCACATCTAATGGATAATGTGCGCCTACTCCAACTCTACTAGAGGCCATGATCAATCCTAAAATAATAATAAATGAGCACCATAAAACTTTATACTTTAACTCTTTGGGCATAAATGAATAGAGCAGCACGGTAAGCGAAGTAAAAACAGTGATAGAGTGCCCAGAAGGTAAGCTGTTATGGCCAGTAAGCGTTTCTCCAATAATTACAAAGCTATCATTGTCGAACACAGCTGCGGGTCTCGGTACTGAAAACATTTTTTTAAGCACACAAGAAAATATAAGCGAAATAATCGATGCCGTTATTAAAGCCTCCCATATTTTTGACGCATATACAACGAAAATACTTAGAAATGAGAAAAAGATCAGTGCATCACCCAATTGTGTAAGGTTCCATTGGGTACCAGGAAGCTGCGATAGCTTCGAATTGAGGAAAATAAAAAGTTCCTTTTGAACCTGAGCGTATGCATTAGCATTCAGTGCATTTTGAGTGTATAAGAATACAATCACTGAAATCAATAAAAATATCGGTAAATAAATTACGGATAGCTTTAGTTTGGCATAATTGGCGATAATGCGCTCGTTCATAAATGTCTGGTAATATGTTGTTTAGTTTGGTTTCGCTAATTTAGGGCAATATTGTTTGAAAAAAAATATTATTTGACATTTATTTGACTTTTTCGGTTCTAATGAGGTTTTGAGTGGGTTTAGCTGCAATAGATAAGTGACTAATTAAGTCCTAACGGAAGATGAAGTAGGTGTTGTAAACGATAAAATCAAAGGGAGGCGGTGAAAATAGGTGGGTAATTAATTTAGGTGATTTCGCTTTTTAAAACCACATTGAAGCAAGTGCTTTATGTCAGATTATTCCTTAATCTCCCATTGGTGAGAAGGGAACGAGATGGTAGCGGAAAAGTCCGAACTGAAGTTGGAACAATTAAGATTGCGCTAGATGAATGGCAATGCAATTGATTTACAAAAACTTAACAGTATTTCCTTGTCGCTTTTCTTTCAGTTTTAAGCTTTTTTTACTACCTTTGCGCCCTAAAATACAATCGCATACAATGCAAAAGATAAGAAACATAGCTATTATAGCCCACGTAGATCACGGTAAAACTACATTGGTTGATAAAATTTTACACTCTTGTTCTGTTTTTCGTGATAACGAACAAAAAGGAGAGTTGATATTGGATAACAACGATTTAGAGCGTGAACGTGGTATCACTATCGTATCTAAAAATGTATCAGTACAATATAAAGATGTAAAAATTAATATCATTGACACTCCTGGTCACGCGGATTTTGGCGGTGAGGTAGAGCGTGTATTGAAAATGGCTGATGGCGTACTTTTATTATGTGATGCTTTTGAAGGTGCAATGCCTCAAACACGTTTCGTAACGCAAAAAGCTTTATCATTAGGTTTAAAACCAATTGTGGTTGTAAACAAAGTGGATAAAGAAAACTGTCGTCCTGAAGAAGTTTATGAGCAAATTTTTGAGTTATTCTTTAACTTAGAAGCTACAGAAGATCAGTTAGATTTTCCAGTAATTTACGGTTCATCTAAACAAGGATGGATGAGTACTGATTGGCAAAAACCAACTACAGATATTTTCGCTTTATTAGATGCTGTTGTAGCAAACATTCCTGCTGCGCCAATTAATGAAGGTAACTTGCAAATGCAGATTACTTCGTTAGATTATTCTTCTTTCGTAGGTCGTATTGCAATTGGACGTGTACATAGAGGTACAATTAAAGAAAATCAACCTGTTACGTTAATTAAACGTGATGGTAAATTGGTTAAGTCTAGAGTAAAGGAACTTTATACTTTCGAAGGTTTAGGTAAAATTAGAACTACAGAAGTTAGCTCTGGAGATATTTGTGCTGTTGTAGGTATTGATGGTTTTGATATTGGTGATACCATCGCTGATTTTGAAAATCCTGAGCAATTGCCAGTAATTAGCATCGATGAGCCAACAATGAACATGTTGTTTACCATCAACAACTCACCGTTTTTTGGTAAAGAAGGTAAATTAGTTACTTCACAACGTATTAAAGATCGTTTGATGAAGGAGATGGAAAAAAATCTTGCCCTTAAAGTTGTTGAAACTCAAGGAGCAGATTCATGGTTGGTTTACGGACGTGGTATTCTCCATTTATCAGTATTGATCGAAACGATGCGCCGTGAAGGTTACGAATTGCAAGTTGGACAGCCGCAGGTTATTGTTAAAGAAATTGATGGTAAGAAACACGAGCCAGTTGAGACTTTAATTGTAGATGTACCTGGTGATGTTGCTGGTAAGGTAATCGAGTTGGTAACTCAACGTAAAGGTGAGTTGTTAATTATGGAGCCAAAAGGTGATTTACAACATTTAGAATTCGAAATTCCTTCTCGTGGTATTATCGGTTTACGTAACAACGTATTAACTGCTACTGCAGGTGAGGCGATTATGGCACACCGTTTCAAAGCCTACGAGCCTTGGAAAGGTACAATTCCTGGTCGTTTAAATGGTGTATTGATCTCTATGGATAAAGGTATGACTACCGCTTATTCTATTGATAAATTACAAGATAGAGGTCGTTTCTTTGTAGATCCAGGAGTAGATATTTACGAAGGACAGATTTTAGGAGAGCACATTCGTGATAACGATTTAGTGATTAACATCGTTAAAGGAAAAGCGTTAACTAACATGCGTGCTTCTGGTACTGATGATAATACTCGTATTGCACCAGCTATTAAATTCTCGTTAGAGGAAGCTATGGAATACATTCAAGCTGATGAGTACATCGAGGTTACACCTCAAAGTATGCGTTTACGTAAAATCTACTTAACTGAGCAATTACGTAAAGCAAACGGTAGTAAAAACTAGTTCTGCTAAAGAATAAATAGTATATGAAGCCTCGATGTAAATCGGGGCTTTTTTGTTGCCTCACCCCAAGCCTATGTTGCGCACTATGGGGTTCTGGTTTAATTGATGATCGGCATTACGACAAAACTTCGACAAACCTCTTTATAATTCGCTTATAGCTTTCTCAAAGTTTGTAATTGGTTGTATGCTAGCATAGTAAATTCGGATAATTGAAATTATTTATTTAACTTTAGTTGTCCGAGACAGAGGAGATATAACAAAGCCCTACCGATATTTTTTCGGGAGGGCTTTTGTTTAGTACTTGTTTACTATTGGTATTTATTTTTTGTTGTTGACAAAACCGATTGGGAGATTGTATTGTACCCTAACAGGCTTGCCGTCTTGTGTGCCAGCTATCCACTTAGGACTAAGTTTTAACACCCTCACAGCTTCTTCGTCTGTGCCATAGCCTAGCTTTCTAACTATTTTGATATCGTTCAACGAACCGTCTTTCTCTATAGTAAAAGATGCAAATACTTTGCCCTGGATAGCTGATTTTTTGGCTTCTTCTGGGTATTTGATATTATCGGCTAAAAACTTATAAAACTTGGCCATGCCCCCAGGAAACTGGGGAGGGTTTTTCATGGAAACAAAAGAATATACTTTTTCTTCTTTTTCGATAGTTTGAGCTTTGCTTAAGTTTAAATTGAGTAGCATTATTAATGCAACGAGTGCTGTTGTTTTCATATTTTTATTATTCTAGTTTTGAACCCACTCCTTAACGTCTACTTTTTCTCCATTTTTCCAAGTGACAACCATAGGCACTTTGTATGAGGAATATGCTGAAGTTTTCGATGAAGAGCTCTCATGAGTGCTTATCACATCATTAGTTTTTTCGTTGTTTTTTGAATCACTTGTTGCGCCATGATTTGTTTTTCCCAAGTTGAAACTAATTGGGAGATTGTATTTTACCCTAACAGGCTTGCTGTCTTGTGTGCCAGCTATCCACTTGGGGCTAAGTTTTAACACCCTTACAGCTTCTTCGTCTGTGCCATAGCCTAACTTTCTATCTACGTTGATGTCGCGTATTGAACCGTCTATCTCTATGATGAAAGATACAAATACTTTGCCTTGAATATTGTTCTCAGCAGCCATGGGAGGGTGCTTGATATTGTCGGCTAAAAATTTATAAAACTTGGCCATGCCTCCAGGAAACTGGGGAGGGTTTTCCATCGATACAAAAGAATAAATAGTATTATCTTCTACTAAAGTCTGCTTTTGTTCCAGCTTATCTCTGCTTATAGATTGATTATTTGGGAATTTAACACTTATTGAAACAGATGCTTCTATTGGTTTTCCACGCGGGCTAGGAATCCATTTAGGACTGAGTTTCAAAACCCTAATTGCTTCTTCATCTGTCCCATGACCCAACTTTCCGTCTGTGCTGATGTCGGTTAACGAACCATCTTTATCTACTGTAAAAGTTAGATTTACAAATCCTTTGATGTTTGCTTTCTTAGCTTCTTCTGGATATTGTATATGCTGATTTAGGAAGGTGCTAAACTCCTTTAGTCCCCCAGGGAAGGAAGGAGGATAGTACTCAGATCCACCAAAAAGAATTGGCTTATCACCCAATTTTGGCTTTTGCTGCTGAGCATTCGCCATAATAGTAATGGTGTTCAAATTTTGAAAACCCTGTTTGGTGGCTGCATTTTTGTTTAAGATGGGGCTGATTGTGTCATTGTTTAGTCTATACTCTACAAGCATGCTGTATTTTCCATCTGCTAATGCGCCCTCACTGTATTTTGCGAGTGGTACGGTAACTTCTTCATCAGCTCCATAACCCAACTTTGGAGAAACGTTGATCTCTCTTATTTTTTTATTAAAAACAGTAAAAGTCACCACTAGGTTGCCTTGTATTTCGTTTTTCAAAGCTGTAGAAGGATATTTAATAGTGTTTGACAAATAGTTATAGAATGGCTCTATGTCCGTTTGTTTTTGTTCTAGAATAATAGGAAATTCTGTTTTAGCTGCCGCTGCTTGCATCCTAATCGGGTTTTCTTTATGTAAATCCAATGTTTTTGCAACTGCATCTTGCAAGTCCTCTAAGACGATTTGCGATGCTACAGCTAAAATTTGATCATTTTTTTTAATAGTGGCAGAAGATAGCAACAATGCTACAGCAAATAGCGGAACAAATATTCCATACTTTAGAATTGCTGTTTTTTTAGATCTTTCTTTGTAAAGCATATAAATTCGTTTTTTAATCATCGATTTTTTCAAAAAACCATTCGTTAGCTTATTTGCATTTACGCCAAAAGCTTGGTTAAGCAGTAGCATGGCATAAGCTTCCTTATCCCCTTTAAACTTTGCTGCCGCTTCATCAGCTAAATATTCGTGAATGCTTTTAATGGCTTCTTTGTATAAATAAATGATTGGGTTAAACCATGTGATAACGCCTAAAATCTCGAAGAAGATTACATCAAAAGTGTGTAGCTGTTTAATGTGGATATCTTCATGATGATTTACCGTAGCAACCTCTGGTAGGTTTTGGGCAACTACTTTTTGCTTCCAAAAGGAGAACGCCAAACCATTTTTAACGCTTGCCAGCATTTTTTTAACCGCATATAGTCGTAAAACCAAACGTATTAAAAAGAACACTAAACCAGTAAGGTAAATACCGGCAATTAACAATCCCCAGTTAAAGCTCCGATCCACGGAAGTGGTAGCCATAGGCTGGGCAATGATTTCGTTAAATTCACTTACTTGCACATAAATTTGCTGACTAATCTCTTGCTTGCTAAACCATTCAACTTGCATAAAAGGAATAGTCAAAGAGAAAATTCCAGCACAAATTAAATAGACTCGATTAAGCACAAAATAAGTTTCCTTAGCAAGTAATAACTTGTAAAAGACATAAAAAACAACTAAATAGATGTTTATTTGCAACAAATAATGTGACCCGCTCATTTCGGTTTGTTTTTAAATTTGTTAATCATTTTTAAAATCTCATCAACATCGCTTAAGTCGAGTTTTTCTTCTTTTACAAAGAAGGAGAACATGCTCTCTACAGAGTTTTCGAAATAATTGCCTAGCAACTTTTCGGTAGCATGTCTTTTATACTCTTCCTTAGAAATTAATGGATGGTACTTATGGGATTTCCCAAATGCTTCGTGACCAATAAAGCCCTTAACCTCTAATATCCTGATAATGGTAGAAACGGTATTGTAGGCTGGTTTTGGTTCAGGCAGTTGGTCAATTACTTCCTTTACGAAAGCACTTTCTAATTGCCATAAAACTTGCATTAATTGTTCTTCTGCTTTGGTTAAATCTTTAATTTCCATTTTTTTGATGTTGTTTATTCAGGTCTTGCAATACACTGAATTAAGTTAGATATCTAACACTAAGCTATAACTAAATTTTTAGTTTTCAAAATTCTTAATGATTTTATTTTTTGATAAGCCACAGATGCACAAATGATTTTTAATTGTTCAATTGGTGTGAAATTGATAAAAATGTGTATTTGTGGCTTATTTGAATGTTTGAAACAAATACTTATCATTGGTAAAAAAATCTAATTATGAAAATATCTTTCCACGGTGCAGCAAGAAACGTAACAGGCAGTAAGCATTTGCTAACGCTTGATACTGGAACTAAAATACTATTGGATTGCGGAATGTTTCAGGGGATGGGGCAGGAAACAGAGGAATTAAATGAACGCTTCGGTTTTAATGCTTCGGAAGTGGATGTATTGGTGCTATCCCATGCACACATAGACCATAGTGGTTTAATCCCTAGATTGGTAGCACAAGGTTTTAAAGGAAAAATCTATGGTACTTCGGCTACCAAAGAGCTGGCTAAGATTTTATTATTAGATTCTGCCAAAATTCAAGCTGGCGATTTAAAATACAAAAACAAGAAACTGGCGAAAAGAGGTTTGCCTTTAGAGGAGGCATTGTACGAAGAAGAAGATGTGTTAAAGGCTATATCTTTCTTTGAAGTGGTAGACTATGAACAGGATGTGACCATTGCAGATGGCGTTACTTTACGTTTTGTAGATGCCGGACACATTATTGGCAGCGCTTCGGTGCATTTAACCATTACAGAGCAAGGCAAGGTTGGTCGATTAAGTTTTAGTGGCGATGTTGGGCAATATTGTGATTTGTTGCTACGTCCACCTCAGCCATTTCCACAGGCAGATTACATTTTGTTGGAATCTACTTACGGAGATAAACTGCACAAAGATGCGCAACCTACTGCACAGGCTTTATTAGATGTAGTGGTTAAAACCTGTGTAGAAAAGAAAGGGAAAGTAATCATCCCAGCTTTTAGCGTTGGACGAACGCAAGAGATTTTGTATGTGCTTAATAATTTAGATTTGGAAGGCCGTTTGCCAAAAGTGAATGTTTATGTTGATAGTCCGCTTTCTGCTAAGGCAACCGCCATTGTAGAAAATCATGCAGAAGGCTTTAATGATGCTGTGCTGGATATCATGAGAATAGACGATAATCCATTTGATTTTGAACGATTGCATTACATTGAAAGTGCAGAAGATTCGATAGCGCTAAATGCAAATCCAGAACCATGTATTATTATTTCTGCATCTGGCATGGCCGAAGCTGGGAGAGTAAAACACCACATCAAAAATTGTATCAGCGATGCTAAACATACCATTTTGCTAGTAGGCTATTGTGAACCAAATTCGTTGGGAGGAAGACTTAAGGCAGGAGCGCAAGAAGTAGGGATATTTGGTGATAGATTTACCGTACATGCCGAGGTGCGTAGCATCCAATCGATGAGTGCACATGGTGATTATAATGATTTGCTGCAGTTTCTATCTACTCAGGATGCTAGCAAAGTGAAACAATTATTTCTAGTACATGGAGAGTACGAAGTGCAGCGGGTTTTTAAGGGGAAACTTCAGGCTGTAGGCTTTAAAAATGTAGAGATTCCAGACAGGCATCAGTCTTTCGATTTAAGATTGACCTAATGTGATGTTGGCTCTGTGAGTATTTTAACTGCGATTATCAGAATAAATTATAGTTTTTTTGTATCTTATAGGTATTGTCTATATTAAAAAACCACATAGAAAACATAGCAGTCAATCTATGTTTCTATGTGGTTAAATATTAAAAATCCTAGTTTCTAGGAGCTACCGGTTTTGGTAATTCTTTACGAGGGATTTTCTCGCTACGTTCCGAAGTATGGTATACAAACGAAGCGATAATCGTTGCTGATTTTTTCAAATCGTCTTCCACTAATCTGTCGTAAGTATCTTGGTTGGTATGGTGTGTACGAGTGTTGTAATCCATCGGGTCTTGGATGAACTGGAAGCCTGGTAAGCCAACAGCGTCATACGCTTGGTGGTCGGTACCGCCAGTGTTGCTAATCGTTACTGTTTTAGCACCTAAATCTGCGAATGGATTTAACCAAGCTTGGAAAATATCTCTTGCGCCAGCATTGCCTTGTAAGTAAATACCACGAACGGCACCCGTACCATTATCTAAATTATAGTAAGCACTTAATTTATTATGCTCTGGTAGTAATTCCATTTTGGTAGGATCTGCGAAGTGTTTTTTTACATAACCTCTTGAACCATGTAAGCCTTGCTCTTCAGCATCCCAAAGTGCAATTCTAATCGTTCTTTTTGGTTTAAAATCAATCGCTTTTAGGATACGCATTACTTCAATCATTACAATAGAACCAGCAGCATTATCTGTTGCGCCAGTTCCCGAATGCCATGAATCAAAGTGAGCGCCAAGCATTACAATTTCATCTTTCAATTTTTTGTCTGTGCCTGGAATTTCAGCAATTACGTTATAGCCTTTTGCATCATCAGCGTAGAAAGTTGTTTTTACTTCAGCTTCAACTTCAACTTTTTGGCCAGCACGTAACAAACGTAAGATGTGCAAGAAATCTTCTGCAGATACTTCTAATTCAGGTGCTACAGGTTTAGCATCTACTGCGTAAGAAGCACCATTGCTAGTGAAGAAAGTTCCGTAGTTGCCACGAGCATAGGTTAAGATTAAACCAACTTTCTCTTGTTGTAGGACTTCGTTAATGGCAGCTCTATTTTGACGCATACGCATCATCATTGCCATTTGATTATTGCCGCCGCGACCACCTGGACGAGCTTGACCTGGAGCAGCTGGTTCTGCAGCAGCCATCTCGGCTAATTTTTCGTCCGTATGGCGAACTACATCTGGTGTATAAGAGTTTTTTAGCGGTTGTACCATTACTGATTCGATCACCACAATCTTACCAGCTAATTTTCCTTTATATTGCGCTAAATCGGTTACGGTATCAGCTTTGATTAAAATTACTTCAGATTTTACTGGCCCATTAGTGCCAGGTGTCCAAGCTTTAGGGTAGCCAATAATTGGTCTGTAAAATGGAGCAGTTGTAGCTGCGTAGTATCTCTCTACCGACCAACCTTTACCAAAATCACCCCAAGTTTCTTGCTTTGCATTTTTAAGACCTAGATCTGTAAAGTATTTCACTGCCCAATCTCTCCCTTTTTTAATACCTGGAGAGTTAGCTAAACGAGGACCAATGACATCGGTAATCTGAAATGCGATATCCATTACCTTTGAATTTTCTAATCCTTCTTTTCTGATTTTTTGTACAGCTTCGTTATTTACCACTTCTTGCGCCAGAGCATCAAAAGCGTTAAACGAAACTGCAAAGGCTAATGCGCCAATGGTAAATTTCTTTATCATAAATTGTTTATTAGGTTAAGTAACAATAAAGCGTGAATTTACAGCTAAAGAAAAATACTTGTAACTTTCTATTAAGAATTTTACAACCTAAACTAAAGATGAAATACTTAAAATCAATCTTGGCTATTTGCCTGTTTTTTTCTGCTGCTAAAACCAGTTTCGCTCAACGAACAGAGATAAAAGACCCAGCAATTGTATCAATGTTAAATGACATATCGGCAACTAATTTGGAGACTTTAGTCAGGAAAATGGTTTCTTTTCATACCAGACATACGCTGAGCGATACCCTTAGTAAAACCAAAGGAATTGGAGCTGCGAGAGCTTGGATCAAAAGTGAATTTGAAAAATATGCAGCAGAGAGTGAGGGAAGGCTACAAGTAGCTTACGATACTTTTTTGCAGCCAGCAGATGGAAGAAGAATTAAAGAGCCGGTAACTTTGAAAAATGTGATGGCTGTTTTGCCTGGGACTGATCCAAACGACAAGAGAATGCTAATGGTTTCTGGACATTATGATTCGAGAGTTACAGATGTAATGAACATTAAAGACTTTGCCCCAGGAGCTAATGATGATGCTTCTGGTGTAGCTGCGGTAATGGAAATGGCTCGTGTAATGAGTAAGCATAAGTTCAGTAGTACTTTGGTTTTTGTAGCTTTTGTGGGCGAAGAACAAGGCTTGTACGGAGCTGCTAACTTAGCAAAACGAGCAAAAGAGGAAGGTTGGAATGTTCATTTGTTAATGAATAATGATATTGTTGGTAATTCTTACGGAATGGAAACCGATATTAAAGATAACAAAACTGTAAGGGTTTTTAGTGAAGGTGTGTCAGCTTCAGAAACTAAGGAACAAGCTGCTGCTAGGCAATCTGCCGGAACAGAAAATGATGGGAAAGCTAGACAGGCGGCGAGGTATATCAAAGAAGTAGCTGAACGTTATGTAGACCAGCTGGATATTAAACTAATCTACCGTAGAGATAGGTACTTACGTGGTGGCGACCATACGCCATTTTCGCAACAAGGTTTTGCTGCGGTTAGGATCACCGAGATGAACGAAGATTTCAATCGCCAACATCAAGATGTGAGAACAGAAAATGGTTTTAAATTTGGCGATTTGCCAGAATACGTAGATTATAACTACCTGCAAAAAGTAACTCGGATGAATATGTCGGTAATGGCGAATTTAGGTTTTTCTACACAAGAACCCGAAAATGTAGGGATTGTTACTTCTGGTTTAACCAATAAAACGCAATTAAAATGGGAAACGCCAAAAGGTAAATCGCCTTATGGTTACTACGTATTAATGCGGGAAACAACTAGCCCGTTTTGGGAGCGTAAGTTCTTCGTGATAGAAAACCAAGCAACTTTGGCTTATTCAAAAGATAACTATTATTTCGGTGTACAATCTGTAGATGAAAATGGCCACGAAAGCTTAGTAGTAATTCCAAAGCCGGTGAGATAAAGCGAAAAGGCGGTAACCAGCCGCCTTTTCATAATTAACTAAAACTAAACTAAAAAAATCTTTATTTGATATTCCTTTTTAACAGGATAAAATAACCTAATATAAATACCACCACGCCACAAATTAAGCTATTGGCAATGGCTTGATCAAAAATACCAAATTCTATGCCCTTTTTAGAACTCATGATGTTCATCACTGTTAAGCTTGGAAATGCATGCGGCAGATAAATGGCATATTTCCAACCTACATTTGCGCAGATAGAGCCAACTATCGTTAATAAAAATCCCAATCCAAAAGGTTTAAGGAAATCATTCCACATCAAATTCATTAAAAACTGAAGAGAGATAATGCCTATTGAGGAGAGGAACATTTTGGTAAATGACCTGAAGATGATTTCGCTGGGATTAAAATCTCCAAATTTTAATTGTGGTCTAATAAGCTCTATAGTGTGTCCTGATACGATAATCAGCACTGCAAATAGCAACATGGTTAAAAAAGTAAGGAAGATAACGTAAAGAAACTTGCTCGAATAAATGGATAATTTAGGCAGGGGCAAAGAAAATAAACTTTTCCAAGTATCGCCTTTATACTCCATATTGGTAACGGCGTAAGTATTATAAATCACCAATACTGGCAACAACAACGAACCCATAATGCCTACAATAGGCGAGAGGAAATAGAACCAAAGTATTTGTGGTGGGTGTTTTACAAGGTTTTCGTATTTAAAGATGAAGCCCAGAGCGATGGCAACACATATAATTAGAGGCAATAAAATTGAACTCCAAAAAGCTAAAGTTTTACGCGATTTATAAAATTCGGATTGAAGTGAGATAAAAAATGAACGCATAAGTTTAGTTGTTTGGTGTTCGGGTTAATCGTTTGAACTGTTGATTTGGTTAACTGTAGCTTGAAAATTGGAATTTTTTTATTGATGATTGTTGGCTGTTTATTGGTAATTGGAATTTGATTATTGGTAATTTAATTCCTTGAAGTAATATCTAAAAACAAATGTTCGAGGTCTTTTTTCTCGGTACCGATGGTGTAAACCGTAACACCGTTTTTAACTAACAGACTGTTGTAATTTCCCATATCGGCTTTGCCAGTATAAGTTATATGGATCTTGCCTTCTTTCTCGTTGATGATTTCCGCTCCGTTACTACTTAAAATATTGATAGCGGTAGTATGGTTGTCCACTTCTATCTTGATAGACGGTTTACTTAAATCGTGCAATTCATTGATGGTTCCCTGAAAAAGTAATTCGCCTTTATTGATGATGCCTACATGAGTGGCCGTTCTTTCTATTTCTGCTAATAAATGGCTAGAAACTAATATCGTTTTACCGTGCTTGCTGGTCAGTTCAAGCATTAAGTTTCTAATCTCGATAATCCCATTTGGGTCTAAACCGTTGGTCGGTTCGTCAAGCAAGAGCAATTCTGGATCGGCAATTAAAGCCAGAGCAATGCCCAAGCGTTGTTTCATTCCTAATGAATATTTACCAGCTTTTTTATTGGCAGCTTCTGTTAAACCTACCAAAGCCAACATTTCGGTTGCTTTGTTTTTGTGTATGCCTAAAAGGATGCAGCGGTTAATCAGGTTTTCCTTGCCTGTTAAATGTGCGTAAATGGCGGGTTGTTCTACCAAAGAGCCCATTTGTGCTAAACAAGCTATGCGGTTATTGTTAAGTTCCTTGCCAAAAATAAAAACGGTATCAGCTGGCGACTGTAGTAGGTTAAGCAGAATCTTAATGGTAGTGGTTTTGCCAGCTCCATTTGGACCTAAGAAACCATAAATGCTTCCTTTAGGTACTTTTAAAGATAAATCCTTAACTACTACTTGTGAGCCAAAATGATGATTAAGCCCAACCGTTTCTATGGCAAATCTGCTCATCCTTATTTTAAGATTACAGTTGCTGCTTTAACAATACTAGTATTTGCGTTAGTCGTAGTTTTCACTACTTCTTCTGCATTAGTGCTATTGTTATTTGTAGCAAAAGCAAATAACATTACCATAAATACAGGAACTAATAAAAGTAAGAATGGCGATACGTTGGTTAACTTTTTCATGGTTCTAAGGTTTTAAGTTTATGTTTTTTTATTACTCTCTTTGTTTTCGTTGAACAAATAGAATAATTCTTTGAAACCTGTGAAAATGTTTTAGACCAAGCGCAAAATATCCTAGATAAACGGTTAAAATGTCCGTTTGTCGAATAAATGGGCTAAATTGCCTATTCGTAGAAAAAAAATGCCCGTTCGTCGAAAGTGCTTGGTAGCAATAAGGCTTATCGGTAGTTTAGAAGATTAAGTTTCTACACGTTTTATGAAAAATAGTAGCAGGGCATCACTAATATTAAATTGCATATTCTGGGGAGTAATAGCTGTTTTCCTTATTATAGCATTAGTTTTATTTAACTCTAAGCATACGCTGCGAGAATATATCATTACTTGGCTTGGCTTTGGGTTAATTAATATCGCTATCTTTTATATCAATTATTTGGTGCTGATACCAGAGCTGATCAAAAAGAAAAAACTTTATTGGTGGTATGTCATCTGTTTTATACTATTACTTTTAACAAGCTGTACAATTAAAACGGTGGTAGCCGCACTCAATCCGGAAGAAACACTGCGTTATACAGAGCATGGCAAGGTGAAGTACCTTGAATTGACGTGGTTTTTCGTAAATCGAATTTTCATCGGTGGCTTTTTCTTGGTTTCTAGCTGTATTATTAAATTTGCGATAGATTGGTTTTCTAACGAACGTGTTCAACGTAGTTTGGAGAGCGAAAAGAAGGACATGGAATTACAGTTCCTTAAATCGCAGCTAAATCCACATTTTTTATTCAATTCACTAAATAATATCTATTCTTTAGCTTATCAGAAATCTGATAAAACGGCAGATGCGATTTTAAAGCTGTCGGAAATTATGCGTTACATGATTTATGAAAGTAACGATAGCTGGGTGAGTCTCGATAAGGAAGTAGAATATGTAGAAAGTTATGTGGAGCTGCAAAAACTTAGATTTAAAGATGGTGCTGCGGTAGAAATTAGCATTAATGGAATAATTGATGGACAAAAGATAGTACCCTTAATTTTGATTTCTTTTGTGGAAAATGCCTTTAAACATGGCGTGGCGAATGATGCTGAAGACCCCATCAAAATCAATATTATTGCCAACCAAAAGATATTGCACTTTAGTGTAACCAATAAAAAAAGTACAGCCAACAAAGATGCCATTGGCGGAGTTGGATTAAATAACGTAGAACGTAGATTGCAGTTGCTTTATCCCGATAGGTATAAGCTAAATATTGTAAATTCGGCTACGCATTATACCACAGAACTAATGCTTGATTTATGATTTTAAAATGTATTGCCGTTGATGATGAGCCTTTAGCGCTTGATATTATTGCTGATTATGTAGCGAAAGTACCTTTCCTTGAATTGGTGAAACGTACAGAAAATGCTATTGAAGCGATGCAGTTGGTGCAGGAAGGCAACATTGATTTGGTGTTTTTAGATATTCAAATGCCTGAATTAACGGGTATCCAATTCCTAAAAATTGCAGGAAACAAAGCCAGCTACATCCTTACTACTGCTTATTCACAATATGCTTTGGAAAGTTATGATTTAAACGTGTCAGATTATCTGTTAAAGCCAATTGCCTTTGATAGATTTTATAAAGCAGTAGAAAAAGTGCGTAATCAGCTTCAAAAGCAAGAAACAACAGTGGTGGCACCATTGCCCGAACCCGTTGCTACGCCAACAGCTACACCGATACAAGATTTTATCTTCGTTAAAACGGAGCACAAAATCCAAAAAATAGAGTTGGATGATATTCTTTACATCGAGGGATTAAAGGATTACATTTCTATTTTTACTAAAAATGAACGTGTAATTACACTTCAGAACATGAAAAAAATGGAAGAGACTTTACCCAAAGGTGATTTCATTAGGGTGCACAAATCTTATATCATTTCAGTAGATAAAATTGAAAGTATAGAACGTAGTCGTATCGCGATTGCCGGAAAAACCATTCCAGTAGGAGATACTTATAGAGATGCTTTCTTTAAGCTGATTGACGCCAAAAACGTTTAAATATTTCTGTCATTCTGAGTGTAGCGAAGAATCTATTTAGCTTACTTGGCGCACGCCTGCGGCGTGTGCCTGCTTAATTATAATGTTAGCTTATGCCCTTACTAATAATTAAACTATCCTAGTTGATTATAGCAATTATCCTTGGCCGATCTGTTGTTTAATAGCGTTTTCAGCTTGCAGTACCAATTCCTCCGGATTTTTATCTCCACGTTCTATTGGTGCTAATACTGTCCATTTAAGAAGGAGTAATGAGCTTAATGGATAAGTGCCGTAACGCACAACACGCCATGAGTTTTCTATTGCAACGGGAACTAATAAGGCATTCGGAACAATCTTCAATAAAGTTGCAATGCCGCCTACTTGAAAAGGTTTCATTTTGCCATCTTTAGCTCTGGTGCCTTCTGCAAAAATTACGGTACTCCAGTTTTTTTCGTTCATCCGCTTGCCCAATTTGATAATTTCGGCAATAGATTGCTTGCTATCTTTTCGATCAATATTGGCTCCGCCGCCATATTTTAAGTTAAAAGAAATAGAAGGTATCCCTTTGGTTAATTCAATTTTAGAAATAAACTTAGGATGGTGCTTACGTAAAAACCAAATCAAGCTCGGAATATCGTACATGCTTTGGTGGTTGGCTACGAAAATGATAGGTCTATCAGTAGGTAATTGTTGGCTATTTTTAAAGCTGATGCCGTTTAGCAAAGTAAACTGCGAATAGGTAAGGAAGAAATTAAGTACATCTACCGACCATTTATGTGCCGAATAGCCAAAGAATTTGTAGCATATCCATTGTATGGGCTGGAAAATAACCAGAGATAAACCGAAGGTGAAATAAAATACAACGGTAAAAATATAGCCTAAAAGCTTGCTCATTAATTATCTTTTATAAGGTGTGTATTTAAATGAATTTACGTACGCAAAGGTAGGAAGTTTTGCGTTTTTTACACTACCGGCCCAGCTCACAGATTTTGTTGCCCATAAATTAAAAATGACTTGCATCGGTTTTTCGGGAATGGCAGTTGCAGTATGATGAATAACCTTTCCGTCTACTTCCCACACAATACTGTTGGGTTTCCAGTCAATCACATATGTATGGAAATCTTGTGTAGCATCAAAGTTCAGTGCAATTTCTTTATCATGCGAACGTCTGTCTACCCAATGGTTTAGTGTAATTACTTTAGGGAATTTGCCGCTAATTTCGAAATCTATCTCGGTATTGTGAGTCGCATTTGGGCGGTATAAAAAGAAAGCTGTTATGCAACCTAGAGCGTCAGCAGCTTTTAGTTTAGCTTCGAAGCGACCATACAGAAACATTTTTTTAGTGCGTAGTTCGGCGGCAGTATAATTCTTCTCGTGGTGTTTGTTGCTGTTGAGCGCAAGTACAACATTCCCGTTTGCTGTATTTACATTGTTCTCCGAGAAATGGGCAAGGTTGTTTTCAAAAGTATGGTTTTCCGCATACCAGTTTTTGTGGTAGTCATTCAAGAAATTCTCCTCAAATGGACCTTTTTGCCTGAGCTCATTTTGAGTTTTGCAGGAAAGAGAGAAGAAGATTAAGGCTAAAGGGTAACGAAAACGCATCTTTAAATCGCTCCTTTCTCTATCAAGATCTGTACTTTTAATATCGCAGCTACACTGATGCTGTCGGTAATTTCTCCGTCTAATACCATTTGGTAGGCTTTGGCAAAAGGCACTTTGATCAATTGTAAATCTTCAGTTTCCTCCGGCTCAGCTTCACCTTGTGTTAAATCCTGTGCCACATAGATAATGGCTAGTTCATCACTTACGGAATTTGAAAGATGCATTCTTTGGATTTCAGTTAACCTGTCACAAATTAATCCAGTCTCCTCTATTAATTCCCTCTTTGCACTCAATTCTGGTTCGGTGCCTATTGGACCGCCACCTTCTGGAATTTCCCAACTGTAAGCTTTTAATGGGTAACGATATTGCCCAACCAACCAAGTGTTCTGCTCGTCGTCTAATGGCAATATGCCAATGGCTATGTTCTTAAAATGTACTTCGCCGTAAATTCCTTTACCGCCCGAAGGGTTAATCACTTGATGTTCGGTAACGCTAATCCAATTGTTGTTGTATTTTTCTTCGCTGCTTAAGGTTTGCCAAGGGTTTTCTTCTTTCATTGGAAGGATTAGTTAACTAATGACAAAAGTAAGAAATTAAGTTTTAGTCGCTGCTCTTTACTTTAACCCCTTATTTACTTTTTGGCGCTGGTGGTACCTTCACTTTGTCGGTTTTTATACGGGTAAACCTATAATTAATGTTGAAATTGAAGTTATTGGTATTGTTTTGACTGAACGATTCGGCAAAGAAATTTTCTCCTTCATTGTAGGAATAGCTGTGGCGACCTCTAAAAGGATCGCTTGCAGAAATTCTTGCCGAAACCCTGTTTTTAAAGAAATTTTGCCTTATGCCAAATGTAGTGTTAGCGGAACTCCTGTTTCTTCCCTGTGCGACTAGATTGTTGGCGTAATTCAAACTCCCCTCGGCTGCGGTGTTTTTGCTAATTTGCAAAGACATGCCAAATCTAGATCTGATGCTAAAACCTCCTCGGCTGAGCGACTGATTGATGGTAGACTTATAATCGCTTTGGATGAGTGTAAAATTGCCATTAAAAGAAGTCTTTTTGGTAGGTCTATAATTTCCAATAAGAATATAAGAGATGTAATAGTTGCTACCTACATTATCAAAAGTTGATTCTGAGACACCATTAGGGTTTACAAATCTATATCGCTCTATTACGCGTGTAGCCCTCGAATAGGTGATACGAGGATTAAAAGACCAGTCTTTTCCATACATCCCCATATTTAAGGCAATTTGATGCGTGTATGACGGTGAGAGATTCGGATTTCCGTAAGAGATGTTTGAGGTATCAGCGTTGTTTACCTGTGGATTTAAGGCGTTTTCTCTAGGTCGGTTGATACGAACACCATAGCTAAGCCCAACATTATATTTCTTTTGGATGAACTTGCTTAAAGACAATGAAGGGAACATGCTGAAATAGGGATTCACGGCATAGCTTTGCGCTGTATTCAAATCAAAATCAACATTGGTGTATTCGGCCCTCATGGCTCCTCTAACATTCCAACCATTTTTTCGATAGTTGTAGGAAGCATAGGCTGCATATATTTTTTCATTATAAACGAAATCGCTGCTAAGCCTTTCATTTCTATTAAAAATGTTGGTGCTGAAATTATAATTCTCTACCAGAAGATCACTCTGATTTTGACGTATGCGAATAGCTAAGCCTACTTCTAGACGATCTCTTTTGTTAAATAACTGTTTCTCGTAATCTAAATTGAAGTTTAAACCGTCGTTTCCTAAGTCGTTGTTATTTTGCTGCAGCCAAGGCGATCTGTTCGGAAAAATATATTTCCTATCGTAGTTTCTGAAAGAATAATTAGAATTGGTATTTAGTGTAAGTCCCATAGACAAGGAGTTACCACTGGTGTCAATTCTATAAGTATAATCTGCATTAAAAACGAAGGTCTTGTTGTTGCCATTAGAGGTATTTACTTGCTTTCTAAAGCTCTCTTCGATCATTTCTTGGTTAAGTGTATAGAAATCATTAATGGTTATACCTTCACTGTGATTTTCTGAATAACTGGTCGACGTTTTGAGGTTCTGCTTTTTGTTAATGTCCCAATCAAAACCCACTCTGAAGTTGGTTCCTCCGTTATCGTTCTCACTATCGTTATATTGATTATAGTAATTAGTAGAATTTGGAAATGTATTGGTCCTAAAGTTTTCGTTATAACCTTTGCCAATGCTAGATCTGATGGTTCCACCCCCGTTGACGCTATAATTTTTACTTCTGTACGATGCATTGGCAGTGGCATTTTTATTGCCCTGCAAACCTGATCCAGCGCCTAGGCTTCCATTAAAGCCTACTTTAAAATCTTTGCGTAAAACGATGTTGATGATGCCTTCTCCATCTGCCGAATATTTAGCTGGAGGATTGGTCATCACTTCTATCTTTTCTACAGCATCCGAAGGCAATACATTGAGTAAATCGGCAATGTTTGACGTCATGTAATCGGATGGTTTGCCGTTAATAAAAACACGGGTGCTTCTCATTCCCGAAATAGTTGGTTTCCCATCTATATCAACCTCTACCATCGGTACATCCTTTAAAATATCTACTGCCGAGCTACCCTCAGCATGTATGCTAGAGCCTACATTATAAGTAATGATATCGCCATCGGTTTCTATTAATGGTTTTTCACCAGTAATTACTACCTCGTTAAGGTTATTTTGCTCTGCGGCTAATTTTAATGTACCTACATTTTTATCCAAGTCGGTTTGGCTTACTATAATTTCATTTACCAACAAAGTGCCAAAACCAACGTAGCTTACTTTGATTTTATAAGTGCCAATTTTGATGTTGTTGAATTTGAAGGTTCCATTTTCATCGGTTTGAAAAGTAACCATAGGTTGTTGTACACCACTTTCAAAGATAGCAACCACGGCAAAAGGAATCGGCATTGCACCAATTTCTTCAACTACTTTACCTCTAATACTCCCTGTATTTGCAGTTTGAGATTTTGCTAAAAATGGAAAAATAAAAAGTGCAGAAAAGACGAGGATAAATAAATGCTTCAACGTTTGGTTAGTTCTAAATCTTTTTATGGTTACGCTAATATATCAAGAAACGTTCTAAAATTTTATTTTATTCTACTATTTGGTTGTACGAGAAACATAAAGATAATGGCTAAAGGTGATCAAAAAATAATGGTTATTAGCTATTCCTTATAGGATATTATCTATAGATATGGTTTGCGCAATTTTGAAATTATTTTAATTGTGCCTATTTGATAATAAAAAAACCCTTAAGGTTTAATTTCCTTAAGGGTTTTTTGAATCATATTTAAATAAACCTTAGAAGCTTTCTTCGTCAGATCTCGGTGCTTCTTGTACTTTCTTTCTTTTTTGGGTAAAGTCTGTTTTTCCAAAACGGTAAGAGAAAGTTAATGAGCCCATATTACCGGCTCTCATTCTGCTGAAATCTATAGTAGATCCCGTGTTTTCGAATTCCATTTGGAACTTACGTGTATTAAATAAGTTTCTGATGTTGAAGCTTAAGCTAGCCTTTTTGTTCATCAAATCCATTTTCGCACCAGCATCAAATCCATACATTGCTTTGAAAGTACCCTGAGCGGTAACTTCATTAGAACGGTAATCTGCTCTAAGCTGTAGGGTAATGTTGTAAGGCAATGTAATATTGTTGGTGATATTGGCATTGTAAGCTACTCCGTCTACATCAGATGTGCCAAATTGGGCCACACCTTCAATTTTTCTATGGTATAAGTTGAAGTTAGAAGTCAAGTTCCATTTTTTAGAAACATCGAATTTTCCAATTAATTCTATACCACTGTTTTTGGCACTGGTTAAATTCTGTGGCGTGGTTAAGTTAATACCACCTTCTAACTCAGTTCTAATTCTTTGGATCACATCATTAGTTTGACGGAAATAGGCCGAAGATACCAAAGAGAACTTTTTGAAGAACCTGCTATAGCTAAATTCAAAAGCATGTACATCTTCCGGCATTAAATTCACATTACCTTGGCGGTAGTTAATCGGATCCGAAACATCTAGGAATGGATTGGTATCCCAACCACGAGGACGGTTAACACGACGACTATAGCTCAATTGAAGTTGTTGATCGTTCTTCAATTTTTGTGTTAAGAAAACACTTGGATATAAACGTCTGTAAGCTACTCTTCCAGGGGTATAGCTAATATTTCTATTTGCATCATAGGCGCCCATTTCTGTTTCTAATGCAGCATCTTCACCTCTTAAACCCAATTGGTAACCAAAGTTTTTAATCTGATTTTGATAGTTTAGATAAACCGCATGAACGTAATCATCACTATTAAAATCATTACTTAAAAAACGGCTAAATTCATAAACATTGTTGATTAGTGAATCAGCGATAGTCCGACTGTCGGAAACACGAAACTGACTTCTATATCCTGCTTCTATACGCGAATTGGCGGTTAGGGGCAAGGTATAGTCCAATTGGATATTATAGTTTTTATTGTCGCTTGGTCTGTTTGTACGTTGTAGAAAATATGCAGCAGTTGGAAGAAATTGATCAGTGTTGAATAGCTGGTAGGTATCGTTATCTCCAGTTGCATAACTTGCATTAAAAGTAAGTTCTTCTCCTTTTTTCTTCAATTTTTGCACAAAATCTAAACTCAGGTCATAATTGTTGCCTTTACGGTCTCTGGTGTTAAGTCGGTTAGAGCCATTTACGGGGTTGTTGCTAAGACTGAAGCCATTCATGCTGATAATTTCTTCTTCAAAACTGTTTCTGGTATTGAAACCACCCGAAAGGCTCACCGTGCTTTTCTCCGTAAGATTATAATCCATCCCCAATTTAATATTGTGGCCTTTTTCTAATTCATTAGAATTGTTGTTCTGGCTTACGTATCCAACGCCGTCAAATTCGGTTCTATATCTGGTATTGTTATAGCCACTGCCTGGTCTATTGCCATAACGATAGCTATAGTTGGCATAAAGGTTAACATTTTTATTCTGGAAGGATAGGTTGGTAGCGGCATTATAGTTGTCTCTGTTACCTGCCGTTACCGCAACGTTGCCATTTAAACCTAGTTTTTTGTTTTTCTTTAAAATAATATTGATAATACCTGTTTGTCCTTCCGCATCATATTTAGATGAAGGGTTAGTGATGACCTCAATAGATTCGATAGAACTGGCTGGGATAGAAGCTAAAATTTGAGCTACATCGCCACCGCCAATTAACGATTGTTTACCATCAATTAAAACTCTGGCATTTGAGCCCCTTAAGGAAACGCCGCCATCCATATCTGTTTGTACAGAAGGTACGTTTTGTAAAACGTCGGTAGCAGAACCACCTTCGCTTACCACACTTTGGTCTACAGAAAATACTTTCTTGTCTATGCCTAGTTGCATCGTAGGTTTTTGACTGGTAACAACCACCTCGTTAAGGATGTTGCCTTTGCCTGTTTTCATTTTGATGGTGCCTAAATGAATGCTTTTTAAAGCACCTGTTATCGAAATAGAATCTCTAACCATGGTTTGGTAACCAATATAGCTAGCTTTAAATGTGTAAACACCATTAGGTAAACTTGGAATGGTGAAATTGCCATCTAAGTCTGATTGAACAGTTCTAACGGCAGCTTTGGTTTTTCTATCGGTAAGTATAGCCGATGCGTATGGGATGGTTTCGTTAGTCTGGGCATCTACAATTTTGCCACTAATTTTACCAGTATTGCCCGATTGGGCATAAATTTTTACAGTTGTAATACAAAAAACAGCGGCTAATAAAAGAAATTTGCGCTTAATCCTATCCATTTAAATTCAGTTGAGTTGTGTGTGTTAATGAGGGCACAAATCTCGCTCAATAAAAGGTTTAAAAAAAGGGCGTAACCATTTTATTACAGCTATTTTATGCTTAATTACAGTAATATTTTTGATAAAGAAGCGCTAGACTATGCTAGCTATAGAAATTTGGTGGATGAGCTTTTGGCAAAAGGCGAAACCACTGGTCCAGATAATTCTGAAGCCATGTTGCACTATTCTAAAATGAATGTACAACGAATGAACAGAGTTGACAAAACTACCGTGTTAGGTGAAGAACTGCTTTCTACGCTTGAAAAGATTGAAGGTAAGTATCGCTTTTTGGTAATTACCGAAGGTTGGTGTGGTGATGCAGCTCAAATTGTACCTGTCATCAATAAAGTAGTTTCGGCTGCTCCAGATAATTTTGAGTTGAAGCTTACGCTACGTGATAAAAACTTACCATTGATTGATGCCCATTTAACTAATGGCGGTAGAGCTATTCCTGTTTTGCTGATTTTGGATGAAGAAGGAAATTTAGTGTTGCCTAAATGGGGACCAAGGCCAGCCGTATTGCAAAGCTTAATTGCTGACTGGAAAAAAGATGGTGTGGATATGCCCGAATTAGCTGAAAAGCTACATGGTTGGTATGCAAAAGATAAGACTGTAACTACGCAATACGAATTGAACGAGTTGTTAAAGCAGTTGCGTTAATTGTTTCGTCATTCCCGCATAGGCGGGAACTACGGAGTGCTCAGCGAAGCTAATCTTAAAGCGATAGAAAGCATTTGAGAGCATTACGATTTCCAGTCGAGCTGGTAATGATATTAATATTTCGTCATTTCGACCGTAGTGGAGAAATCTTTGAACTGTGTATAAGCAAATTCAAAGATTTTGCTTTGCAGAGCTTCGGTTCTCCATTTCGCTACACTTCAGTCGAAATGACTAGAAAAGTACTTACTTCAACTTTTCTACAATCTCACTTGCAGTTAACTTCTCTTGTGCTCCACTTACCATATCTTTTAACGTAAGTGCTCCGCTTTGCATCTCTTCTTCGCCAATTAAAACTACATAAGGAATGCTTTTGGCATCTGCGTAGCTCATTTGTTTTTTCAGTTTTACCGATGCTGGATATAGCTCTGCAGCAATATTTGCGTCTCTTAGTTGTTGCAACAAAGGAAGGGCATACAATTCAGCGGCTTCATCAAAATTGCTAATCAATACTTTAGTTCCCTGTTGTGCCGATGTAGGGAATAAGTTCAACTCTTCTAATACATCGTAAATACGGTCTGCACCGAAAGAGATGCCCACGCCTGTTAGGTCTTTCAAACCGAACATTCCTGTCAAGTCATCATAACGACCGCCGCCGCCAATGCTACCCATGGCAACTTCATTGGTTTTAACCTCGAAAATACAGCCTGTGTAATAGTTTAAGCCACGAGCCAAGGTAATATCTAATTCTATTTGAGTTGCGAGTTGCGTGTTTGCAGTTGCCAGTTTAGCAACATAGTTGAAAACCGTTTCAATTTCTTCGATACCTTTTAGGCCTGTTTCAGAATTTGCTAAAACCGATTTTAAACTTGCTAGTTTTTCAATGTTAGTGCCTTCCAGCAAAATAACAGGTTTCAGTTTCTCGATATCCGCTTCGGTAAAACCACGTTCTAATAATTCTTTACTAACTCCATCCAAACCAATTTTATCTAATTTGTCGATGGCTACCGTCATATCCACAATCAATTCTGGCTTACCAATAATTTCAGCAATACCACTTAATATTTTACGGTTATTGATCTTAATATCGAAGTCTTTCAGTCCCAATTTGCTCAAAGCTTCGTGGTAAATCAATATAAACTCCGCTTCGTTCAGTAGGGAAGGGGAACCAACTACATCAGCATCACATTGGTAAAACTCACGGTAACGACCTTTTTGTGGTCTATCTGCACGCCAAACCGGCTGCACTTGAAAACGTTTAAAAGGAAACGCAATTTCACTTTGGTGCATTACTACGTAACGAGCAAAGGGTACAGTTAAATCATAACGGAGGGCTTTTTTTGAAATACTTGAAATTAACCTTTTTGAATTAAGGGATATACTTATTTCATTTGATACAAGCTCGAGATTTATCAATACTTTCAATGCAGTATTATTATTTACAACAAATCTGAATCCATTGAATATTTCTTTCTCTCTATTTTCATTTGGGATTTTAGAATAATATTGATATCTATTGACGGAATCTCCATATTTTTTATTAGAACCTTTTACAAATAGATATTTTATAAAAATATCCTTTATTGCATCAGAATAATCATATTTTTTGTAAATATTGTTTTGAAATAATTCTGCGTTTAAGTTGCGCTTAATAAAATCTTTCTTTTCTATTTTATGTAAGCTTACAATTTTGGGTATAAATGTTGATACTTGGCTCGCAAATTCTTTTGCCAATGAAATTGCGTGATGTAGTATGTTTTCGGTATTGCTAAATCTTGAGAGCAAACTATCTATAGTAGTGTCCGCAAACTCTCCAGATTCTAGAACTTTGAAAATTAGTTTATCACCTTCATCACCGTATTTGCCAGTTAAGGTCTGCAAATTTTCCATACTTGGCGTTTGGATTTCTGCATAGCCATATTTCTTGAAAACCGTTTTAATGGTATCGTAAATATAATTACGTTTCACCATTTCTATTGGCGAAAAATCTCTTGTTCCTTTTGGTAAGCTTGGCTTAGTTACTGACATAGCCGCAAAAGTAATTAATTAAGGCGAAAGGAGAAAAGGTTAAGCACTCGTCATTGCGAGGCACGAAGCAATCTTACAAATCAGAATACTTAAATGTCGATTTAGAACTGGTTTAGCACTCTTCATGATTACAAAGTCTAATAGTTGAAACCATTATAATGCACTAAGTTCAGTATGGCGATAATACCAACAGAAGGAGCGAGCGTTATACATTTTGCCGTTGATAGACTTACGAAGTTTACAAACTTCGTAAGTCTGGGCATACACATTTAGGCTAACAATAAAAAAACCGTTGAAATAACTTTCAACGGTTTAACTTTTTTAAAGATCTATAGGTTCTCAAAAAATTATTTCTTAGTCTCTTCTATCAATTGAGTATTCAAACGAATGTACTCTTCATTTTTAATTTTGGTCGCAATATCAACACCTTCTTTGGCTGTTTTTGCAGCACCTGCTTTATCGCCCATTTTCAACTGAACTTTAGCTTTCCAAAGTTTCGCCCAAGGCGCATCAACCATTTGTTTTTCAGCTTCGTTCATCCACTCTAAAGCAGTTTTTAGGTCTTTACCGTTGCTGTAGTAGTAAATTGCAGATTGGAAATAAGGTTTTTTCTCACCTTTCATTGCCTCAGCAATGCTAGCCATTACTTGCTCGTCAATTGAAGTAGTAAGGTTAACGCTTACCAAAGTGTTTTCCCAAGCCAATTGCAATTGAGCAGAAGTGTCATAAACGCTAGCGAATTGGATAGTGAAAGTTTCTACTTTATCCTTTAAAGCCACTGGTTTAACTTTTACACGTAATACGTCGTTAGCTTTGCTATAGGTATAAGAACCCCATTCTTTCGTTCCTTTGTTGAAAATGATAGTCCACTCTGTTTTGCCAGGAATGGTGAACAAAGCATATTCGCCAGCTGCTAAATCTTTTCCTTCAACTTTAACGGCTTCACTGAATTTAACTACAGTAGCAGAGTTAGCACCTGTACGCCAAACTTTATCAAAAGGCTCTAATGCGCCAAATATTTTACGGCCCTTTACATTCGGACGGGAATAGCTTACAGCAATTTTACCTAAACCAAAATCTTGTGTAACGGTTTGTGAGGTACTTGGTTGAGGCATTTTTAAGCCTTGTGCCTGTAGGTTTTCGCCTAAAGTAACCAGTGCGAAAAGCGCTAAAATAAATTTAATTGATGATTTCATCTTTTTTGTATTTAGTTGTGCATCAAAATTACTGAATAATTCGGTCATGGTTTATCATCGTTTTGTTATTTACAAATAATGCTGGATGCATGAATAATTATAACCACATAGAGACATAGACTTTAAATTGAAGCTTAGTGTTAATAATATAATTTCTGTAGAAAAAGTATTTAGGAAACGTTAAACCTATGTTTCTATGTGGTTAGATTTTTAAATCGTTATTTTGCAAACACATGGATATAAAAACAATTAGTATTTTAGGTTGTGGTTGGTTCGGTTTGCCTTTTGCAAAAGCTTTGTTGTCAAAAGGTTTTACAGTTAAAGGTTCAACTACTAGTGCAGATAAATTAGAGCAATTAAGGCAAGAAGGAATTAAGCCTTTTCAAATTAACCTTAATGAAACCACTGATCTTCCAACTGATTTTTTCGATGCTGACCTGTTATTCGTAAACGTTCCTCCAAGAGCTAAAACAGAAAGTGCTGTTTCATATCCTGACAAGTTGAAAAGTATTGCAGATGCTGCAAAAGGACAAGTGAAGCAAGTCATCTTCATCAGTTCTACTGGAGTTTTCGAAGACGGAAATTTTGAGGTAGATGAAAATTCGCAGCCAAATCCAGAAAGTGCTTCAGGCAAAGCTCTGCTCGAAGCCGAAAACCTGTGGAAAGCTTATACTCAGTTTACTACTACTATTATCCGTTTTGCTGGATTAATTGGACCCAATAGAAATTTAGCGAAGTTTTTTGCGGGTAAAACGGATGTGCCAAATGGAAAAGCACCAATCAATTTAATTACACTGCAAGATGGTATAGAGCTTTGTTTGCGTTTGCTAGAAACTCAACAATTCGGAGGTGTTTATCACGGCGTATCGCCACATCATCCAACTAGGAAAGAGTTTTATACCCAACTTTGTGAAGTTTCTGGTATGTTGAAGCCCACTTTTAAAGATGAATTGCTCGATTGGAAGCAAATCAACTCCGTAAACGTTTCTGAAAAGTTAAACTATAATTTTGAAGTACAGAACTGGTTTGATTGGATGGAAAACTCGCCAATTATTTAAATGACTTTGTCAGGCTGAGCTTGTCGAAGCCCAGCTCTGTAGACTTAATGTGTTTTTACAACTCCTTAATCCAGGCAGATAAATCTTCAATTACTCGCTGTTCTACGTTGCCAGGTTTTTGATATTGCATCATATTCCCCTTTGCCTCTTGCTGACTGAACAAGTGGTTGTATTCTGGATATAATTTGAGGGTAACGTTCTTATTTCCACTTAATGCTTCGTTCCAAATATTGAAATCGGTTTCCGACACTTGAAAATCATAACCACCCTGAATTACAAATATCCTTTGCTTTAGTTTTTTAGCGATAGCCACTTGGTCGTAGCTATTTAAATCTACCCAGTAGCTTGCGGGCAAGCCCAATAAAATAGAATCTGGTTTCATTTTACCCAGCTTCGTGATTTTTGTCTTTTCAATTTCAATAATGGCATTAGCAAGGTTTTTCTGCATTGCTACAGTCGTATCTTTGCTTTGTTCAACCATATATTTGTTCTGCTCAATGATGATATCACTCAGGGAACGAGCAGGAGCTGCTGCTAAAATAATGCCTTTCAAGTCTGGAGCCATCGTGGCGATACGAGGTGCTAACATACCGCCTAAACTGTGTCCCAATACATAAATTTGTTTGAGATCTACGCCTTCTACTTTTTTAGCCAAAGCGATAGCTTGTAGCACATCATCCAAAACTTCTTCTTTAACAGTATAAGCTTTGCCAAACTCTTGCGGATAAATTACAGTACGCTTTACGTATCTAATGGATGCAATACCATTTACAGCTAAACCCGCAGCAATATCTTTAAAAGGTTTGTTTGGGCCAAGCGTTTCGTCCATATCATTAGGGCCAGAACCATGTACCAAAACCACAATAGGAAAGCTGTTGCCGTCTTTCGGAGTAGTTACAATAGCCGCTAATTGATGCCCTGGCCATTCGATATAAGTAGATTTTTCTTTATAAAGTGTGCTATCTGCATAGCCTGGCGCTCTGTAAGTAATGGCCTTTGGAGGTAAGTGCAGACCAACCAATTTTTCTGTTTTATCAAATAACAAAATGAAGTCTTGCTTGTCGTATTGGAACTCACCACTTACGTTTACTGCGTAAAATTCTCCTTGATTTTTACTTCCAGTGGCGTCAATAGACTTTACCTTACCCATTCTGCCTTCCATGGTTGCCCAAAACTGTTTCAGGTTTTCGGCAGTAACTTTAGTTTTTCCTTCTTCAGAGAAATAAGCATGTGCTTCTTCAAATTTACCAGCTGCAAATAAGTCGAAAAAAGTATTTGCCTTTCCGAAAAGGCTGAAAACATTTTGAGAAAAGCTGGTTAAGGCAAATAATAGAAAGGCAGATAGTAAAAAAAACTTCTTCATGTGTACTGTTGGTAATCAATAATATGCTAGAAAACCAAATGTACTATTTTTTGCAAATAATGGATGTTTCTTTTTAGTTAAAAGAGGTGAACTCAGGAAAAGTTCTGGATGAAAGATGTCAGTCTGAGCTTGTCGAAGACTACTCGTTAAAAGATGTTTCGACAGGCTCAACATGACACGATATTCGATAAATTACAACAACTCCGAGTCTCCCGCTGGTCGGGATTTGTAATCCCGCACCTAAATAATAATGGATTTAAAATCCATACTATTAATATAGTGTTTCAGCTATTTGTACCTCCAAAATAGACTTACGAAGTTTAATAGCTTGGTTGGCTAGAAACTTCGTAAGTCTTGCTTTAATATTAATTGGTGCGGACGCCAACGCATTTTTAACCTGATAATAGATTATAACAACTCCGAGTCTAACGTAATCTCAGTGTTTAACAATTTCGAGATAGGGCAGTTTGCTTTCGCATCAGCCACCAACTCGTCAAACTTCTCTTGCGATAGACCTTCAGCTTTTACTTTCACTACCAAGTGGATATTGTCAATTTCTCCTTTTTCTGGATTCAAATTAACAGTTGCTTTAGTTTCGATGCTTTCTGGAGTAATGTTTTCTGCAGAAATGTTAAAACTTAACTTCATGCTAAAACATCCAGCATGTGCTGCAGCTACCAATTCTTCTGGGTTGGTGCCAGTTCCTTCTTCAAATCTGCTTTTAAAAGAGTATTGAGTGTCTTGCAAAGTAGTGCTTTGGGTAGTTAAAGTACCTTTTCCTTCTTTACCTGTGCCGTTCCATAGGGCGGTTGCGTGTCTTTTCATCGTTTTAATTATTTTAATTTTATGGCTGATTTTTGATTTATTCCTAAAGATAATCATCCCTTATCAAATTAATGTTTTTGCAAGGTTAATTGTTTTCCTAATTTTATCTTTAATAGATTAAATTCAAAACCATGACAGCTAACGAACAATTGATTCATCAGTTTTATACCGCGTTTCAGCAAAAGGATTACAAGACGATGCAGCATAGTTACGCTGATAATGCTATTTTTAACGATTCGGTATTTAGAAACTTAGAGGCAAAGCAGGCGAGGGCCATGTGGCAAATGCTTATTTCAAGAAGTGGCGATATGACTTTGACCTTTGGCAATATTAAAGAAGAAGGAAATAAAGTGACTGCCTATTGGGAAGCTCATTACACTTTTACCGCTACAGGTAGGAAGGTGATTAATAAAATTGATGCAGAATTTGAGGTTGAAGATGGTAAAATTGTGAAGCACACCGACACTTTCGACTTTTACAAATGGGCCAAGCAAGCCTTTGGTGTTGGCGGCTTTTTACTAGGCTGGACAAATTCTTTCAAAGAAAAGGTACGTCAAACTGCCAAGAAAAAATTAGATGAATATCTGCAGAAGACTAGTCAACAGTAACCGTTAAACCCTCTTGCTGTAATATTTTACGATACACTTCCATTTCGGTAAAGGAGCCTTCTAAAACTGCACATTTACCTTTGTTGTGTACTTCCCAAGCAATTTTTTCGGCTTGCGATTCGTTGTAATCCAAATAATGCATCATGCACCAAATCACATGGTCAAAGGTATTTACATCGTCATTCCAAAGAATTAAACGATGAACGGTTTTCAACGAAGTTAAAATCTCCTCCAGGGTAAAGGTTTCTTCCTTGGTTTTTGTCGACATGATGCAAAAATACAAATTGATTTACGAATTACGATTGTAGATTTACGATTTGCTTAGAAAACATTTCACAGTATCAATTTCTTATCTTTTTAGAAAAGCAAAAACAGGAGTTCTTCGGCACCAATAGTCCCGCTTTACGCTGTAATCTTTTTGTGAATGTCAGTGTGCTAGACTTCGTAAGTTTTCAAAACTTACGAAGTCTTAGTGCCTCTGCATCAAAAAGGATTTTCGCTACAATCGGGTTTGGTTAACAACCACTACCACATTAAATCTCCTAACTTAGCGAAATCCGCCTTTTCCTTACTTTTAAGAACAATACTACGGCTCGTTATTCTGCTCTCTTTCTACTTCAATCGTAACTCGTAAATCTAAAACCGTAAATTACACTATCTTTGTTTATCAAACCACCTGATATGTATAGTTCAAAAATTGCTGGAATAGGTCATTACGTGCCAAAAAACGTATATACCAATAACGATTTGTCGCGGTTTATGGAAACCAGCGACGAATGGATACAAGAACGTACAGGCATTAAAGAACGCCGCTTTGCGGATCGGTACGAAGAAACAACTACCACCATGGGTATTGAGGCTGCTAAAGTGGCCATGGAAAGGGCGGGAGTGACCAAAGACGATATCGATTTTATTATTTTCGCTACGCTAAGTCCCGATTACTATTTTCCGGGTTGTGGTGTACTGTTGCAACGAGAAATGGGGATGAAAGAGGTGGGTGCTTTAGATATCCGTAACCAGTGTTCTGGCTTTGTGTATGCACTTTCGGTTGCCGATCAGTTCATCAAAACTGGTATGTACAAAAACATATTAGTGGTAGGTAGCGAGAAACATTCTTTTGCGATGGATTTTGATACCCGTAGCCGTAATGTATCCGTAATTTTTGGTGATGGTGCCGGAGCTGCGGTTTTACAACAGGCAGAAAAAGAAGGTCAGGGGATTTTAAGTACACACTTACATAGTGACGGCGCCGATGCCGAAATTCTAGCGATGCACTATCCTGGCGCTCATGCCAATAAATGGCTAAAAGATAAACCTGGATTTCCAGATCAGGAATTGGGAGGACTTTTCATCACTACCGAACAAATAGAAAGTGGCGCAGCCTTGCCTTATATGGATGGTCCAGCGGTTTTCAAAAAGGCTGTAGTTAAATTTCCAGAGGTGATTAACGAAGCCTTGGCAGCAAACAATTATACGGCAAAGGATATTGATTTGTTGGTGCCACATCAAGCTAATTTGCGTATAAGTCAATATGTGCAACAGTTGCTTGGCTTAGGCGACGACAAAGTGTTCAACAACATCCAGAAATATGGTAACACTACAGCCGCATCAGTGCCAATAGCATTAAGCGAAGCTTGGGAAGCTGGAAAAGTAAAAGAAGGAGATTTGATTTGCCTAGCGGCTTTTGGCTCGGGCTTTACTTGGGCAAGTGCATTAATTAAATGGTAAATAGGTTATACGTTTTAAGTTATACGTTTGCAATCTAAATACTAATAGCTAACTACTAAATACTAACATGTTCAAAATAGGAGACTACGTTCGTTTCATCGACGAGAAAAGGGAAGGTTACATTACAAAAGAAATAGACGAAGCAACAGTTGGTGTTACCGATTCGGATGGTTTCGAAATTCCAGTGTCTATAGGTAATTTAACTTATGTTCATGGTCATCATAGCAACGCAGATACAGCCAATAATGCCATGCCTAGTACACAGGTAGACGAGAAGTTTGTTGAAGATGGAGTTTATTTGGCAGTAGCCGAAGACAGTAAAGCTTCTGTGGTAGCACATTTCACTTTGGTGAATAGAACTTCTTATCAACTATTGTTATCCTTAAAAACGGAAAAAGCTGGGATTTATAAAGGCGAATTTGCTGGTGTGATACAACCTAAAAGTAACGTACAAATCTATACGGCCAATCTCGGCGATTTAGATAACTGGCCTAATTTTACTTTTCAGACTTTGTTTTTTTCTTCTGGTAATGTCAAACCAAAAGCTTCTTTACAATTAGAAAAACGCTTTAAATCTAAAGACTTTAGCGGTGCTAAAAACCAAATTACAGAAATCAATAAATATGGTTGGTTAATTAGATTAGATGAACCCGCTTTGGTGATTGATGCGCAAAAGTTGAAAGAAAGTTTCTTTAACGTAAAAGAAGACAAACCAAAAGTCGCCAAGCCACAACAAGAAGTAGATTTGCACATCGAAAGGTTGAGAGATGATCATCATTTCCTGTCTCAGACCGAAATTTTAAATGCCCAGTTAGCGCAATTTCAAAAGACTTTAGATGCAGCTATAGTTCACCAAATGCCGTCAATCGTATTTATTCATGGTGTAGGTAATGGCACTTTGAGAGACCAGATTCACAAGACCATTAGCAAACATCCGCAGGTGCGTACTTTCATGGATGCAAAGAAAGAGAAGTTTGGTTACGGTGCTACGGAAGTGATATTTAAGGTTTAGACTTTATCCCTTTCAACGTTTGTCATTCAGAGCGCAACGAAGAAGCTATATAATGTTTTACATAGATTCCTCCAAAGGCGGAATGACAGTATGGTTATGTGCTTAAATTTTCGGAATAGCTAGCGTATTTCCGTAGAATGTACTAAGATTAAAGAGGTATTTCTCATCAATAACTCCATTCTTAACAGAAAGCTGGTAACCCATTTCGCTTAGTAGCTGATACCCTTCTCTAAGTAAATCAATATTGTGAAATTCGATAATCAAGATAGGCTTAAAGTTTTTAATAGTTTCTACAGCTCCTTTTAAACAAGCGATTTCAGCTCTTTCTACATCTATTTTAATCGCTCTTGGAGGAGTTATTTGGTGGGTCGAAATGTAGTTGTCTAGCGTATCTATTTGGCACTTTTCAGACAACTGGCTTTGGTAACCTTCGTCTGTTAGTGTGCCCATCATGGTATTGCCTACATAAATGTCTATTTCATCTTTCTTGTCGGCCAAACCAATTGCATGCGCCTTAATATTAGTTAACTGATTGGCGTTTACTGTTTTCTCCAGATAATTTTTAGCTACGCTAGGTAATAGTTCGAAAGCATGAACCTGCCCTTGTTTGCCTACTAATTTAGAAAAAAGTATGCTGGTATAACCGATGTGTGCGCCAATGTCGTAAACTACATCTCCCTCCTTAATGTAATGTTTTGCTAAATGGCTTACCCACGTTTCGTCAAAGCCAAATAGCATCCTTGGCGATATCTGAAAAGTCGTAAACAATTTCATCCCCTTGATGGGCCCAAACGGAATGGTGTAGAGTTTAGGTTGGCTACTGAAAAATGAAGAAATAAGTTTTTTGAGAAAGTGAACCATTTTTAACTGCCCTTAGCGCCTCTAGTCATTTGCTCTAGCATGTCCCACATTTCCGATGGTATGGCTTCTAAACCATTCATTTGTCCGGCACCTTGCAGCCATTCGCCACCATCTATGGTAATTACTTCGCCGTTGATATAATTGGAAAAATCGCTCACTAAAAAAGCAGATAAGTTAGCCAGTTCTTGGTGATCTCCTACACGCTTCAATGGCACTCGATTTTTGAAGTCGAATTTCTCTGCCAATTCTCCAGGCAATAATCTATCCCAAGCGCCTTTAGTTGGAAATGGTCCTGGAGCAATGGCATTGGTTCTGATACCATATTTGCCCCACTCAACAGCTAAAGAACGGGTTAAAGCCAATACGCCGCCTTTGGCACAAGCAGATGGTACCACATAAGCCGAACCCGTAAAAGCATAAGTAGTTACAATATTCAGCACACTGGCTGCTTGTTTTTCCTTGATCCAATGTTTACCGAAAGCTAAAGTGCAATTCACAGTGCCTTTCAATACAATATCAATAATACTCGAAAAAGCATTGGCTGATAAGCGTTCGGTGGGAGAGATGAAGTTGCCAGCTGCATTATTCACCAATACATCTACACTGCCAAATTTTGCTAATGTTTCTGCAAGTACATTTTCCACTTGGGCATTGTCTCTTACATCGCATTGTACAGCAAGTACTTTACCACCAGTATCGGCTTCCATTTCTTGAGCTGTTTTTTGCAACACCTCTAACTTTCTGCTGGTAATGACCAAATTGGCTCCCAGTTTAAGGAAGTAAGTGCCCATTGCCTTGCCCAAGCCCGTTCCACCACCAGTAACTACAATGGTTTTACCTTTTAAAGCGTCGTCTTTTAACATGGGTTGATTGTACATATTTGGAGTATTTAGTAGTTAGACATTAGTATTTAGAAAGGAGAGTTTTAGTCCGAGGTCCGAAGACAAGGGCTATTTGACTGAACGTATAACTGATACGTATTACTTCTTCTGCAAGTTATCTATTAATGATTTTAAAATCGCACGAGTACTTGGCGACCACCACTGTTTTAGCATGATCTCTAAATCTTCACTTTGATCTGCACTGGTTGCAGCGATAATGCCTTTGCGTAAATTCAATTTACTTTGCTGCCAAGTGTTTGCTTCAAAAGCCATGTATTTTCTTACTTTTCTTTCGGCGGCAGTCATGATGCTTTCTGGTTTTACCACCTCATCTATTAAGCCTATAGCTAATGCTTCTTCTGGAGAAAAAAGCTTGCCTTCTAAGAGATGACGATAGGCATTGGCCTGACCTAACCAAAAAGAATACAGGGAGAATATGCTATTGGGGACGATAATGCCTACTGGCACTTCATTTAAGCCAATAATATATTTTCCTTCAGCCATTACCCTAGCGTCGCAAGCCAGTGCAATTACGCAACCTCCCGCTGGGCTATGTCCGTTGACAGCGGCAACTAAAGGTTTTTTGAAACTGGTAATTTTTGCACTGAAATTAAGAAATAGGTGCCAAAAGCTTTTAGCTTCTTCTTCGTTGTAATGGTAAAGCTCTATAAGATCTAAACCAGCAGAAAAGAAATTTTCTCTTCCTGTAATTACCACGCCGCCAATGTTATCATCATTTTCAATATTATGGAGCATGTCGCTCAATTCCGTAACCATTTCTCGGTTTAGCGAATTGGATTTACCTCTATTTAGGGTGATAATGGCAAGTCTGTCTTTTACAGATGTGGAAATTGTATTCATACCTCTTAGCTCTATATTTTTATAAAGCTAAGAGGTTTGGATTTATTATGCAAGCATAAAATTAATGTGCTGTAATAGGACGCTCTAATAACGGTCTCTATTTTACTTCGTAAGTCAGCACTTTTCTGGCTAAGCTGCCATTTATATCTATTCCTTCTACCACAATGCGATAAATTCCAGGTACATCGGCATTAAAATAGCTGATTTTTGCTTTTCCGGTAGCATCGCTGATCATTTGTGGTTCCCAAAAAACAGTGGTTCTCAAATCAGGTCTACTTTCAGGCTTTACATCATATTTTGGCGAGTAAAATGTTCTCACCATAGCATATCCTTTTGGCAGATAGTTAATTAAGCCTGGTGTATACGTGTTTGTAGTTCTGGCACCATCGCCACGTTTGGTATTAATCACAATTACGCCTGAGCCGCCCTGCATGCCATAAATGGCTGTGGTGGCAATGCTTTTTAAAATTTCTACAGTTTCAATATCCTGTACTACAATGTCATCTAGGTTAAAGTCTTCTCCGCCTAGGTTCATCCCATCAAGCATAATAGCCATTGGTGTTTGACTGCCTCTTGCAAAAGCTTGTCCATTTACAATCTGCACCCCCGCAATACGTCCTTGTAGGTATTGAGAAAGTGAAATAGCCGTTTCTAGATCTTTAGCAGTAAACACGGCATCGGCATTGCCTGCACCACCTAAATTTGAGGAGTTGTGTGTTGGCTTGCGTTTTTCCACAATGTTCACTTCATCCAATAATATGGTTCTGTTAAGAAGTCCTCTTTTGGTTTGATCATCAAAATATTTACTACTCTCCTGTAGGTAAGCCGATAAAGATTGGTTTACATTTACTTCGATATCTCCTGTGTTTGGATTTTTACTTGTCACTTGCCCAGGCACCACGTCCATAACAATATCTACAAACTTTCTGTCTTTATCCGTACGGGCTTGCACTACAAACTTGGTGCTATCCATAAACTCAATTTTATCGAAATTGAAGCGTCCTTTATCATCGGTTAGGGTATCAGTCATGAAAAATCCGCCAGAAAAAGATACTAATGATACTTTTCCTTTTATTACCGGTTTCCCACTTCTGGTTACGATACCACTAATTTGAAGCTTTTTTTCTGCAGGGAATTTAGGTGTAAGTTCAGTTCCATCAGCAATTTGTTTCCAGTCTACTTTTCTCCAACCTTGGGTAAGTAAAAGATTATCTAGGTCAAATCTGGTAGCTCTGTCGTTGTTAAGGAAATAATGGTTAGGCTTTTCTACATAGCCTACCAAGTCTGAAGTTAATAGTAATTTGGTAAGGATATTTGTCTCGTTTTCAGGATCTGGTTTAACAGCTGTGCTATTTGTCACTGAAACAGAAAAGCTACCCTGTACTGGCTTGCCGCCGTTAGTTGTTGCCAACGAAAGGTCCATTTTAGACCTTTTACCATAGTTAGGCTTTAGGTTTTCTGGCTTAACATCAATCTTGTCATGAATGTTGTTGACAAATACAATGCGCTCGTTCAATGGCGCAAAGGTCGAAGATAATAGTGATAATTGGATAATGCCAGAAGGCAAACTGTCTTTCGGTACTGTTAGCGCTACCACTTGTTTAACAGAAGAAACCTTGGTAGAGAAGTAAACCACGCCATTGTGTTGCGCAATTAAATGATATTCTTCCTTGTTCAGCAAGTCTTCAGAAAGATAAACTTTTACAGACATTTTAGTGCTGTCTAAGTTGGCAATAGAAAGTACACGGCCACTTTTGTCTGCAACGGGTAGACTAACTGTCTTGGTAGTACCATCTGCAAAAGTTAAGTTAGCTTTGTACGTTTGCCCATCAATGGGATTGATGAAGAAAGAACCCATTCCCAACTTATTGGTTTCTAGTTTCGAAATTTCTGTTCCATCATTATTGACGATGGAACCAGTGGTGTATTCGCCAAGTCCGTTACTATTTATCGCTTTAATGGCAATCTTGTTAGGTAAATTTTCTACTAGCTTACCACCTTCTGGAAAAAATTGTACATCAATTTCTTTAGAAGTAGTTTTTAAGGGGATTTCTTTACTCACTACCTGTTTGTTTGGTAGCGTAATGCTAGTGGCAATAAAGCCGCTTTTTAAGGCGTCTGGCTGTTTGTTAGTCGCTTCTATTGTAATTTCACCCTGCGCATTGGTAACTCCTTTTCCTCTTTCAACGGTTTTATTGTTCAATTTTACTTCGTAGCTCACTGGCGCACTGGCATACGCAATGTTCTGCTTATCTGTAAACTGTATGGTAGTGGTTACCTTTTGCAGGTTGTTTTCGGCACTTAGCGTATTGCTAGATTTGGTAAATACTTTGTTTGCCCACGAATTACCAATCTTGATGGTTTTGTCGAAATAGAAATCAGCACCAGCATTGCGCATCCATTGCGTATAAGCTCTAATGCGATAATTGCCTTCACTAAGCGAATCGGTAAGTTTAAAGTCTCCCCAAGTGATACCACTTCTCATTGGTAATTTCAACTGTTTGGTTACCGAGTCTTTTTCGTTAATCAGCTCTACATAAAGTAATCCGCTTATGGTTGATGGAAGGCCTGTCTTAGCGTTAATGGTATAGGCTTTAAACCAGATATCATCGCCTATGGCGTAATAAGGTTTATCTAAATGTAAGTAGACTTTTTCTTGGGCATTTTTGCTGCTTGCTTCTTCAAGTTTCTTGGTAAAGTTGCTTAAATTGGCATCTTGCGCCCAAAGTGAAGAAGAGCTAATTGTATTTAAAAATACAATACCCATTATTAATAGCGTTGAGAGCGTTTTGAACGCTTTGAAATTAGTTTTCATTGAAATACATATTTACGACATATTTGGCTTGATTGTATCATTTTCTTCGTTTAGTATTTAATTTATTGTTGTTGATAACGTTAAGTTACAAAAAAGCCAATCTTAACTGCTAACTATAGACTATTATTTTAGTTACAGGATTAAATGCCTGTTTAAATTTAACGAAAGAAAATACTTAGACGGGCGGGAGGCGCACTAATAGCTTATTTCCATTTTTAAACAGGTGCTAAAAGCAATTAAAAATTGTTTTTCCACATCATACTTTCTACAGGTCTGGTGGTTTTATTGTTGTACTTCGCATTGTCTTTGGTGTTGTACATCTTATCGATATTACCTTCTACTACGAAGTAAATCAGTTGCCCAATAGGCATGCCTGCATAAATTTTCACGGGTTGCACACATGAAATTTCGAGGGTCCAAGTGTTGCAGAAACCTACATCACCTTTACCAGCGGTAGCATGGATATCAATGCCCAAGCGGCCGGTACTACTTTTCCCTTCTAAGAACGGAACATGACTATGGGTTTCGGTATATTCAACGGTAACGCCCAAATATAAAGTGCCAGGCTGTAAGACAAAACCGTCCTTAGGAATTTCAAAATGTTCTATCGTATTATGTGCTTTTGCATCCAATACACGGTCTTTATAAGTGGCCAAATACTTGCCTAAATGCACGTCGTAAGAGTTGGTGCCTAAACATTCTGGTTTAAAAGGTTCTATAATGATGGTGCCTTTGTCAATCTCCTCAAGTATCCGTTTGTCCGATAATATCATTTTTACAGTTTTTTGGACTAAATTATGATTAATTTAAGATACTTTTGTATTGATTTTCTAAATAGAGGATGCCCGTAGTTTTTGATTTAAAAATTGATGAACATACCGAACTTGCGGTATGGAAAATAGAGGAGAGCCACGAACAGCTAATGTCGGGCTTACAGCTTAAACAGCACGAGTTAGATATCATCGAATCTTTCAAGAGCGAAAAGCGAGCATTGCAATGGTTAAGCACCCGTTTATTGCTCAGAACCATGCTCGATACCAAAGAATATATCGATTGTCAAATGGATGATCATGGTAAACCTTATCTGGTTAACTACGATTATCATATTTCCCTAAGCCATTCTTATGATTATGCTGCCGTGATGGTGAGTCGTGACAAGGATAAAAAAGTGGGCTTGGATATGGAAATGATCAAGCATAAAATTAAGCTGGTAAGGCATAAATTCCTTTCGGATGTGGAGCTGGCGCAAAAGCAGATAGGCGATAACATTAATGGACTTTATGTTTGCTGGTGTGCAAAGGAAGCAATTTATAAATGGCATGGCAGAAAAGAACTGGAGTTTAAAAGAGATATCCATATTAAGCCTTTCAAACTAAGAGATGAAGGAGATCTAATGGCTTCGGTAGCTTTGCCAGAAGGAACTAGAGAACTCGAAGTAAACTATTTTAAAACCGATGATGGCTATATGTTGGGCTATGTGATAGGGTAAAAGAAATTTTGATTGAGTAAATGATAGAATGAGTGAATTGACGTCATATCAGCGGACTTCCGGACTTTGGGCTGATTAAAATTTTGAATGAGTAAGTGAGAAAATGATTGAATATTGAGACCAAAGCGGAAAGACTAAAGCAGAAAGCTCGAGGCTTAAAGCTTAAAGTAGGGAATTCCAACTTTCTGACTTTCCCGACTATTAAAATTTTGAATGAGTAAGTGATTAAATGAGTTAACACTAAGACCGCGGCGGAAAGCTAAAAGACTAAAGATGAAAGTGTAAAATGTCGAACCCTTATCTTTCTGACTTATCGGTCTTTGTGACTAAAATCTAAATACTAATAGCTAACTACTAAATACTACCTACTTCAAGGCATGAACAAAAAAGTAAAATATATAGATTGGGGCTTAACTGATTATCAGGAGGCTTGGGATAAACAGGAAACTATTTTCAACGAAACAGTAGCCTTAAAAACCAAGAATAGAACGGAGAATACTTCGTTAGCAACACCCAACTATCTTATTTTTAACGAGCATCCACATGTGTATACCTTGGGTAAAAGCGGTAAGCCCGAAAATTTATTGCTCGACGAACACGGCTTAATAGAAAAACAAGCCACTTACCATAAAATTAATAGGGGCGGAGACATTACCTATCATGGTCCGGGGCAAATAGTGGGCTATCCCATTTTAGATTTAGATAATTTCTTTACCGATATACACCTTTACCTTCGCACTTTAGAGGAAGCCGTTATTCTTACCCTCACAGATTATGGGATTACAGCAGGCCGCTACGAAGGTTTTACAGGTGTTTGGCTAGATGCAGATAATGATAAAGCACGTAAGATTTGCGCCATGGGTGTACGTTGCAGTCGTTGGGTAACCATGCATGGCTTTGCTTTCAACGTAAATACGGATTTAGATTATTTCAAAAACATTGTGCCCTGTGGTATAGATGATAAAGATGTAACTTCTATGCAGCGTGAACTTGGTAGACCGCTAGATATGGAAGAAGTGAAGAATAAACTTAAAAGCCACATTGCCACTCTTTTCGGCATGCAACTTTCTTAGAAGCTGTCTAAATTTAATGAAGATCAATACTTAGGAGGGTGAGGATGCCCGCCTATAGCGAGCCGCTAGAGTTTGGTGTCCTCAACGAGCTGTTCCAATTTATCGGAAAACTCAACCTGTAAAATATTTATTCCATTTTTTACCATATTGTTAATCATAATACTGGCGCATGCGTACAGCGTGAGCTTAATAGAATATAAGTTTTGATTGTAAGTACTAAACTTTATCTTTATTGTAAAACTTAAAACTAAATTTAAATTATGGACTACTCGTCACAGTACTCATCTGGAGGCGCTGGTATCTTAGCAGGTATTGGTTTAACCTTTATTATTATTTATTTGGCCGTAATTGTTATTTCAATTGCAGGAATGTGGAAGACTTTCGAGAAGGCTGGCAAACCAGGCTGGGCTTGCCTTATTCCTATTTACAATACTTACATTATGATAGAAATTGTAGGCAAACCGAGTATTTGGTTGTTGTGGTGCCTAATACCTTGTGTAAACTTTGTATTCAGTATTTGGTTGATTAACTTAATGAGCAAGAGTTTTGGTAAGGAAGAAGGTTTTACCGTTGGTTTAATCTTATTGCCTTTTATCTTTTGGCCAATGCTAGGTTTCGGAAGTGCTAGATACATTGGTCCATCTGCTGCCGAAGCACAACAAGGTGGTTTCGGTAACCAGTTCGGCAACCCTAATGATCCTTTTAATCAACAGAAACCAAACCAGTTTTAGTTGTTACCGATCTTAAATATTCAAAAGATATCCGCTTTGCTAACTTTATGCAGGGCGGATATTTTTTTGCTGCCATGCCCATTTAAGTACCTATTCGGATTCGATTGTCCTGGTTGTGGTTTTCAGCGCTCTATGTTGGCTTTGTTAAGTGGCAATTTTTTACAGAGTTTTCAACTCTATCCACCTACCATTCCGTTTTTATTGAGTTTAATAGCCGGAATAGGGGCTTGGTTATTTAACCTTAACCAAGAAGCAAAATGGCTTAAGTCCATGTACTTTTTCACGGGTTTTGTAATTGTTGCGAGTTATCTCTACAAAATGCTGTTTCAGTATTATAATTATTAAATTATATCTTTATGCTTAACTAAATTAAGCATGGCACATCAACTTTCTTACTTAGCCTTAGGCGATTCTTATACCATTGGGGAAGCCGTAGAACAAGCGGAGTCTTTCCCCTTTCAATTAGTGGAAATGTTAGGCCACAAAGGCATTAAGGTGCATCAACCTAAAGTTATTGCTAAAACTGGCTGGACTACCGATGAACTTCGCCATGCCATACAACAGGAGCAGATAGCAGAGACCTTTAGCTTAGTTACTTTACTAATCGGAGTAAACAATCAATACAGGGGATATTCGCAAGAAACTTATCGCAGCGAATTTGCAGAATTACTGGAAATGGCCATCAACTTTGCCGGAGGGGATAAAAACAAAGTTTATGTTGTTTCTATTCCAGATTGGGGCGTAACGGAATTTGCCAAACAAAGCGGTAGGGAATTAAAAAACATCAGCCATGAAATAGATGCTTTTAACGAGATTAACAAACAGGAAACTGCAGCAAGACAAGTAACTTATGTAGATATTACTCCCGTATCCCGTCAGGCAGTTAAAAAGCAAACACTTATTGCAAGTGATGGATTACATCCGTCAGGTAAAATGTATGCAGAGTGGGCCAAACAGCTTTTAAATGAAATTATAGGATAAGTTAAAAACTTATCTAATCAAATCTTCATTTTGCAGTGCCCATTTAAGTAAAGCATTGTTTTCGTCCTTTAAATTAAGTTTTCTACATATCCTATGTCTATAATTCTTAACCGTGTACGGACTTAAGAATAAAACCTCCGCAATTTGCTTAGTAGTTTTCTCGTCCAATATCAAACGTACAATGTCAACCTCAATGCCCGCAATGGGTAGGTCTATAACTTGTTTATCTCGGTTTTTAGGTATGCTTTGTAAACTGGCTTCAGCCAATTTTATTGCCGCATAAATGTTTCCCTCATCTATAGGCTTAATTACATAATTAAGCGGCTTGGTAACAAGTGCACTCTCTATCACCACCTTAGATTGGTACGAAGTGATATAAACTACCTCAAAAGAAAAGTTGCGTTGCATTTTTCGGATCAGTTGTATGCCATTTTGCTCTTCATTAAGGTTAATATCACATAAAATTAAATCTGGTAAGAACTTTGGAATAATTTTTTCTACCTCTTTATTGTTAATGGCAATGGCTGTCTCATGAGGGAAGCTCGCATTAATATGTTGTTCAATAAATCGGGCAATGATGATCTCGTCTTCTATAATTAATATGCGCATCTAATTTAATTTAGGGAAGTGAAAGAAATAAGTTAAACCATTTTCATTATTTTTAATTAAAGTACCTCTTAATTGACGTGTTAGGTCATTAATCAGATCTAGTCCAAAATTACGGTATACAATAGCTGGAAGTCCAATACCATTGTCGCTATATTTCATTTCCCAGTTTTGCTCACTAAGCCAAATACTGATATGGATATTTGGTTGGGGTTGATGAAAAAAAGCATGTTTAAAGGAGTTGATGATCAGCTCTGAGACAATGAGACCTAACGACAATCCAAATTTAGATTCTAGCACCAATGCCTCATCAATATCGGTAGTAAAGCTAACAGGAAATTTGTCGCTATTGAACATTTTTTTAGAATGATCAACAATTTCTGTGATAAACTTACTTGCCGAAATATGATCTGTTCCAGTTTTCTGATGACTACTTAGATTCTCGTTAACCAACATCATCGCCTTAATCCTCGAAATACTATCCTTTAAAATACCACTCGAAGCGGGTTCCGAAACCGACTGCAACTGTAAGCTGCTAAGGCTATAAAGTAATTGGAGGTTGTTTTTTACCCGATGGTTAAGCTCGTTCATTAGCGTTTCAATGCGCTCCGAACGCTGTTTAAGCTCCTCGGTGCGTTTGGCTACGCTGTCTTCCAATAGCTGGTTTTGATGAAATTGTAATTGGTTAAGCTGCTGTAGGTACAGCACACTGTCTTTTTCAGTTTGCCACAGTTTGATATTGATTCCGGTGAGGAAGAATAAGGTAATGAGCACTAAGGTAATGGCAGATAAGAAAGCATAATAAGACAGGGCCATTTCGCCCATTACCCAAAGCATTACCGTTAAACTTACAGAAGTGAACAAGTATAGCCCCACGCCATAACCCAAAAAGCGCCCTTGCTTATCTAGCTTTCGCCATAATTTAATAATTAAGGTAATAAAGTAAACGGTAACTATAATGGAGAATGCGGTATTCACCAGGCTCATTAATTTGAAATTTCCGGTGTAGTAGTTAATTAAAAAAGAGGTTACGGAAACGATCAAGATACCATAGAGCATGAAATTCCTTAGTAGTTTATACTTCTTATCTTCTCTATGTAGTCCCCAAAAATCAAATACTAGAAGCAAAATCCCCGTTAAACCTAGGTGTAAAAAATGAATGGTAAATCTCCATCCCAATACCGGGTTTTCGGTAAAAAACCAATCAATAAGATAACCGTTTAAAGAAAGGTTGTAAAAATTGAAGCCAACAACAAAAATAGATAAGTAAAGGTACGACCGGTGCCTAGTAATGCACCAGGTAATCATGGCATAAAGCACCAATAGCAACGAAGCCCCCTGTAAGCAATAATCAATCAGCTGTCGTTGCTGTTTCTCTTTCGAAAAAATATGCTCCTCGCTCAATTGGAAATCAAAAATTGGGGGATAATTTTTTACGTGCCTGCTCTTGATCAATATCCAATAGCTTAAGTTGGCATCCAAATGTAATTTGAAATGGAAACGGCTATCGCTCGTGTTAATCAGGTTTGCAGGTATAAATGCTCCCGCTTGCCGATGTGCTAAGCTGGCATTAGCCGTATCAGCCATTAGGTAAAGATCGGCATGCGTAAGGTTGGCAAACGAAATGACGGACTCTGTATCTTGCTTGCTTTTTACTTTGGTAAGCAGCCAAAAAGTATGTTCCCTATTGGGCTTCCGAAGCTCTGATAGCGGCTTAAACAAGCCAATTTTCTCGAATAGAAGTGCTGCGCTATAAAATCCAGTACTATCCGCTACTACACTAAAATAAGGCCGTAAAGAAACAACTTTCTGATTGGCCCCTAGCGTTAATTCGGTTATGCTTTTTCCATTAGCCTCCGTAATACCCCAAAACAGGGCTAAAAATAGTAAGAAGTGAATGGTAAGTTTCAAGTTTCATTTTGGTTGATATAGGGTAAATATATATTATTAGAATGATAAAGGAAAAACCTATAAGGGTGATAGCGAATGAGCTAAGAGCTTTTTGGAATTAGTCTGCCATTTGGCTTATTTAAATAGAACCCCGAGGTCTCTTTTTTTATAGCTATTAGTGCAGTATTTTTGCTGTAGATACTTCAATAATGTTTAGAGGTATTAGTTGTTAAGAATATTGAAAAATAATTTTGCTTAATGCTCTTATTAAGAAAAGATAGTTAAAACACAATAACTAACCTAAACGAATATTTAGTACCCTACATCATTTATGAAAAACAATGCAAGCCAGACATCTACCGAGTCTGGCTTTGTTTTTTTAGTTCCCAAACGCACGCATGTAGCGTGTGCTAACAGGTAAATTTCTATAAGCTAATGGTTAGGACTAACGTTCGTCACGCGCAAGCTATCTATTCATTCATTTGCATCTTTGTAACTATATATTTTTACTGTTTTACAAATTACGGTTCCTGCCTTTGCTGTAATGGCTTACTTGGAAACGGAATGCTTCAATAGGTACGTTACCATGCGCCTAACTAACCTACATCACAGCTAAGCACCTTAAAAATCTATGTCTACTATGTTTCTATTGTGGTTTAAATGCTACCATAACCAATCTGGCCCCCTGCCAAAAGCTTTTGTGAAACCTTGCAGGTTTTTAAAACCTGTAAGGTTTACTCATCTCGTTCCTCCCCCTTGAATCCCCCTCCAAAGGGGGACACGTAGTGCTTAAGCATTTTGCCTATCCCCCTCTCCAAAAGTTTACTCCGATTTTCGAAGGGGCAGGGGGAGGAAATTGAGATGCTAATATTTGTGTCCACACGATAGGAGTAGGCGGGAATCACGGAGTGCTCAGCGAAGCTAATCTTAAAGCTTTAACTAGGATAAACTCCGCATTACGATCCCGTACTAAATACGGGATGACGTGCTTGGGTTGGGGCTGTGGGGGTTGAACGTGTAGCCATTGCACCTGCCTAGCCTGCATTATGGTTAGGCAGATCGCTATAGGTAACCTTGCCAACTGACGTCCGTTAACCGGCATGCTCTCCGCACTCTGCGTCATTGCGAGCTTTGCGAAGCAATCTCCTAAGCAGGCAGGTTTTTATTACTGGAGTCTTAATTAGGGTGATGACTGCGCTCAAACTCGCCTGTGATGTATGCTAATCTGGCCCCCTGCCAAAAGCTTTTGTGAAACCTTGCAGGTTTTTAAAACCTGTAAGGTTTACTTAGCCCTTGGTGGAAACCTATGCTATAGGAACTAACAACGACCGACGACTAATGAAACCCTGCTAATCTAGATATAAAATGACGTATTGTAGCGTATATATACCTTTTATGAGTTCATGTGCTTTTTTGTCGCAATTGACGTTTCAGGTGTGCTGGTTTACCGTCGGTCTACCGTCCGTCTACCGTCGGTCCTACGTTCATACGCTGACTGTGCCGAAACCTAGGGAACTAAACGCTAAAACACTCTCTGCCTTTGGTATCTATTGATAGTCGTTTGTGTTTATTACCCTCTCTGCCTTTGGCATCTCTCCCTAAAAGGGAGAGAAAAGCATTTGGGTTGGGCTTGTGGGTATTGCACGTGCAGCTATTGCACCTGCCTAGCCTGCATTATGGTTAGTCATATCGCTATAGGTAACCTTGCCAACTAGCGTCCGTTAACCGGCATGCTCTCCGCACTCTGCGTCATTGCGAGCTTTGCGAAGCAATCTCCTAAGCAAGCAGGTTTTTATTATAGCTTGGTGTGGTGATCACACCAAGCTAAGGACAGTTAAAGATTAAGATTTTAATGCCTAGCTACCGCATTACGATCCCGTACTAAATACGGGATGACGTGCTTGGGTTGGGTCTGTGGGGCTTTTGTCAAACCTTGCAGGTTTTTAAAACCTGTAAGGTTTACTTAGCCTAATAAATCCAGCTGACAGTCTCCATCCCAAGTATCAATTAATTTAACGTAACAGATCCCTCTCCCGAAAATTCGGGACTGCGCTCTAGGTCGAGGTGACGGCAGTTAGCTTTGGCCTGTGCAATAGGGAACGAAAAACAACAACGAAAAACCCTCTATCACTCCTTTTAACTCTAAACTAGAACCCTAGGGTCTATTTATTCAACCTCAACTCTTGTCTATTTTTGAGCTCTAAATAATTAAATCCTATTTATCAAAAACTCAAAGTATGAAAAAAATCTTTACACTCATTCTTTTAGCAGTTGGATTTAGTGCCTCGGCGCAATACGTCGGCATTAATACCAATACGCCAAAAGCAACACTAGATGTAGTAGGGGCACCCGCCAACGCAGCAAGAACCGATGGTTTTATACCACCCAGCCTCACCAAAGCCCAACTCGTAGCCAAAACAGCTTATGGTGCCAACCAAGCTGGTACCCTTATTTACATCACAGATGCTAGTGGTGCTGATAACGCAGCAACTGGCAATATCATCTCGGCAGGTTATTATACCTTTAACGGTACACAATGGATAGGTTTTATACCCAAATTTAGGGGTACACACGTGTACAAAACCGATAATTTTAGTAGATCAGGTGCTGGTGATTCCGGGCCGATTACCTTTACTAACAAAGAGTATGATGCCGACAACTGGTTCAACTTGGCCACTGGCAGATTTCAACCTACTGTTGCGGGGTATTACCAAATCAACGCTTCGGTAAAGATGGATGATGAGGTGCCAGGAAGGAAGTTTATAGACTTGCTTAAAAATGGCTCGGTTATCTATGTAGGTACTGGTACTCCTGGAACAATAGTTTCTTCAACACTGAGCTCCCTAGTTTATTTAAACGGTACTACTGACTATCTCACGTTAGCAATAGAGTTTACTAGTAACCCAGCAACTACTAGCACAAATGATGCGCTTCAAACTTATTTCCAAGCTTATTTGGTATCGGCGCAATAGGTTGGTTGTGCTAATGCTCAACAACAATAAGATCTAATTCATTCAATAATCAAAAATTTTACAAATGAAAAAAATACTTACCCTTATATTATTGGCGATTGGTTTTAGCGCCTCGGCCCAAAATCTGGGGATTAGAACCGCTACTCCCAATGCTACCTTAGACGTAGTTGGAGACCCTGCCACCGCAGCTACGCCCGATGGTATCTTAATGCCACGCATCACATTAGCCGAACTTACTGCTAAAACAGGCTATGGTGCCGATCAAACTGGTGCTGTGGTTTACGTTACCGATATTACAGGCACCAAAAACAGCACTACCGATGCCATATTTAAAATAGGTTACTACCGTTTTACAGGTACTAAATGGGCACCTATGTTGCCTAAGTTTGTAGGCTTTGAAGCAAATACATCTACCAATGTTACCTTGGCCGCTGAAGAAATTCAACAGATCATGTATACCACTAAGGCCTACGATACTAACAATTGGTTTGATCTAGCGACGGGCAGGTTTACACCAAAAGTGGCAGGCTATTATGATGTAACCATCGCAGCAGGAGTCTATAATGGTAACAACCCACGTATGAAGAATGTACAGTTATATAAAAATGGTCTGCCCGTTGCCATAGGTTATACCGTCTATGTCATTGCTTACAATGCACGACTAAATGCAGTGGTTTACATGAATGGTACTACCGATTACTTGGATGCCAGAATATACAGTAAAGAGCCCGCGACCATTTCCAACGGTGATACTCCGGAACACAATCATTTTCAAGCACATTTGATTGGTAAGCAATAATTTAATTTAATGGTGTAGATCGTTGTTAAAGGTTTATCACATCGAATACACTTAACCGTAGAAAATAAAAAGATGAAAAAAATAGCTACATTTCTCCTATCTATATTTAGCTTAACGGCAGCTGCCCAGTATTTGGGCGTGAATACGACTAGCCCTAAAGCTAATTTGCACCTAGTAGGTGCGCCAGCTACTACCACTATTGCCGATGGAGTGCTTACTCCAAGGTTAACTAGGGCGCAGCTGATTGCCAAAACGGCTTATGGTGCCGACCAAATTGGAACAGTAATTTACGTGAGCGACCTAAGTGGTACCACAAATGCTGCTACAACAAATGTTACGGTGGCAGGGCATTACTATTTCGATGGTACTACATGGAATGCTTGGCTGCCGGCAGTGCCACAGTTATATGGTTTCCGAGCTTCTAAAACTACCACTAACTCCGCTAATGCAAATACGCCTACGATACTCAGTCCTTGGGACGTAGAAGAAGTGGATACCCATAACTGGTTTGATGAAACAAATGGTCGTTTTGCCCCTAAAATTGCAGGTTATTACAAAATAAATTTTAATGTGGGCATGTTATTTGGTTCTACGGCGAGATTAAAATATGCGGCTATACATAAAAATGGCAATTCTGCTGTGAATGTCTTTTACGGTAGTGTTTTCCATGAGCATATCAACTCTTCTACCGGTAGCGGTATTGTATATATGAACGGTACTACTGATTATCTTAACGTGCGACATTACGTTGCTGGGTCTAGCCAACAAGGGATAAGTAGTGTTGCAAGAACCAATTTCCAAGCCTTTTTTATCGGAGAATAAGGCCAATAGCTTTGATGATTAACGTTCTCCAAAATTTTAACTTAAAATTCATTCATATATGAAAAAGATATCTACATTTTTATTAAGCCTGTTGGCTATGGGTGCGCTACAAAACGCTACAGCGCAGACATTACAGAATAATGCATTGTTACAGATTGGTTCGGGTACAACCTTATACGTGCAAGGAGATTTTATCAACGCCAACACTACAGAATCTGATTTTAGAAACAGCGGTACCTTTTCTATTACCGGTAACTGGACGAATGATAAAGTCGTAGCTACTAGCTCCGCTCTAGGTAAAATTGCTTTTGTTGGCAGTACCTTGCAAACGGTAAGCGGAGGAAACGCCATTTATACTAACGATTTTGAAATTAATAATGCCGCTGGAATGACATCAACAAATACACTGCTCATTGTAAATGGAGCAGCTACTTTTACCAATGGTATTTTCAGTGCACCATTAGCTTCTAGTACAATTGTTTTTTCAGCATCAGCAACTCATTCGGGTGTAAAAGATGCTAGCCATATCAATGGTTATGTTCGTATTAGTTCTGGCAGAACAGGTGCATTTTCTTTTCCAGTTGGTAACGGTACCAAACTACAAAAATTAGATCTGAACATTGCTAGTAGCTCTCCCACCAATGTGAATGTAAGATATGTAGCAGCTGATGCTGGTACTGGATCTTTTGCTACTACAGGCAGTAAAGCTACCCCATTAATGGGATACAATACTGGAGAATACTGGGAGGTGCAGCCTAGTAGTTCATTAGTTGGTTCTTTCACTGCTTTTTGGGATGGCACTAACGATGCCAATGCTTCTATAGTACCTAGCGTGCGCAGGGTAGCACGCAAGAACGGCGCCAATTGGTTAAATGAAGGTGGTTATGGTACAGGTACTGCTACTGCGGGTAGTGTAACTGGTAATTCGATTACTTTGTCTGGAGTTACTCATCAAATTGCTCTAGGCTGGGAAGATATCGTATTACCTTTAAGCTGGTTAAATGTAAGCGCTACAGATACCAAAGACCAAAAGGTACAGGTGCAATGGCAGGTAAGCGAGAACAGCGTAGCTAGCTATATTGTAGAGCGCAATACCGGTGCAGGCTTTACAGAAATTGCCACCTTGGCAAGTAAAGGTAATGGCAATAACAGCTATAGCATTGTAGATGCAGACCGTAACACGGGTAGCGTTTACTATCGCATCAAGCAGATAGACCAGAATGGTACTTCTACTTATTCAGAAGTGTTTGATTTGCGTATTGCAGCTACTGGCAAATTGGCTATTTTTCCTAACCCTGTAGTAAGTAAGTTAAGTGTAGATAGCGAGAAGGCACAAGATGCGAAGATCTATAATGTTCAAGGTCAGCAGGTAAAAACGCTTAAATTGCAGGCAGGTAGAACCACGGTAGAGCTAAGTGATTTGGCTAGCGGTGTTTATTTCTTGCGTACTGCAGATGGCGGGGTAACCAAATTGATCAAATCAAGCAAGTAACGTCTCATATTTTTTCATAGGAAGGTTAAGCCGGCCCGTTTTACGGGTCGGCTTTTTTGTATCCCTCCATGCTCCTCCTAAAAGGGAGGAGGTTAACAGCAGTTCAACCTGCAAACTGTCCATGGCAATAGGCCTAACCATTGTGCAGGCTAGGCTCGTGCAAGAACTTCCGTTCATATCGCACCCTCGTCCCCAATTCCCGTCATCTCGACCTTGCGGAGAGATCTGTTACGTTTGTGGTTTTTATTGCCTACCGTGTGGACACATCTCATTCCTCCCCCCCAACCCTCCCGAAAAGTCGGGATAGACACTCCAAAAGGGGGACACACGGTGCTTAAGCATGTTGCCTATCCCCCTCTCCTCCGATTTTCGGAGGGGCAAAGGGAGGAAAATAACACAAGCACGTCATCCCGAAGCGAGTTCGGTATCGTAATGCGCAACACAGGCAAAAGCTCATCACATGCTAACATAAAAGATTGCCACGTCGCTGCGCATCCTCGCAATGACGGGAGTGCGGAAAGCCTACTGGTTAAGGAACTCCAGCCCCTACCATTAGCCGAACTTTTATACAGGCTAGGCTTGTGCAAGAACTTCCGTTCATATCGCACCCTCGTCCCCAATTCCCGTCATCTCGACCTTGCGGAGAGATCTGTTACGTTTGTGGTTTTTATTGCCTACCGTGTGGACACATCTCATTCCTCCCCCCCAACCCTCCCGAAAAGTCGGGATAGACACTCCAAAAGGGGGACACACGGTGCTTAAGCATGTTGCCTATCCCCCTCTCCTCCGATTTTCGGAGGGACAGGGGGAGGAAAAATAACATTCACCAATATTTGTATCCACACGATAGGTATTTATTACGGGATCGTAACGCACAAAAGGAGTCGATATAGGTTTTAGCACAGCACTTTCTTATCCCGTCATTCCCCTCTGTAGAGGAGTGGTCGAAGACTGGGGTGTTTATTAATCGGCAATCTTTGTTGTGGGTGCTGTTGATCACAAGGATTGCTTAGCAATTTACCTAACCTTTTCCCATCCCGAATTATTGGGACAAGTAGTGTTTTTTAGGAATTATAGCAAACTGTTGTGTTGCCAAAAAGAACCCTAGGGTTCTTTTTTGGGAAGTGTAGGCAGACTACCTTTGATTTTCGGATTGTTATGCACATTTACGTGCTAGAAACCTTTAATACTGAGAAATAAATTATTTTTTTACTTAAATATATTCCTTATGAAAAAAATCTTTACTTTAATTCTTTTAGGTGCTGCGTTCGGCGTAAAAGCACAAAATGTAGGTATCAATACCACTGATCCCAAAGCTACTTTGGATGTAGTAGGTTTGGCAGCTACAACTACGGCTCCAGATGGTTTTATACCGCCCCGTCTTACACGTTCGCAGTTGATTGCTAAAACAGGTTACGGCACTGATCAATTAGGTGCAATGGTATATGT